>Ga0326597_10000135_pt1 | contig 132012 bp, 114 predicted proteins | sample RVTome_12_FD_203789 | JGI IMG/M metagenome (GOLD analysis project Ga0326597, IMG submission 203789) | Soil microbial communities from uranium-contaminated site in the Upper Colorado River Basin, Wyoming, United States - RVT100D185 | ecosystem: Environmental > Terrestrial > Soil > Contaminated... | reverse complement strand
GCCACGACCCTGTTCCGGCCGCGCCGCGTGAGGTGGAACGACGCCCTTCGGGTGGCGGAAACGGCGGGAGTCAACGCGCTGCCCATTGTGGCCCTGATCAGCTTCCTCATGGGGCTGATCATGGCTTTCCAGGCCGCCATTCCCATGCGCCAGTTCGGCGTGGAGATCTTCGTGGCCGACCTCGTTGCCCTTTCCATGCTGAGGGAGCTAGGGCCTCTCATGACGGGCATCATCCTGGCCGGTCGCTCGGGCTCGGCTTTCGCCGCCGAGCTGGGAACCATGAAAGTCAACGAGGAGATCGACGCCCTCACTACCATGGGGCTCGATCCCGTGAAGTTTCTCGTGGTGGGTCGTGTGATGGCCACCGTTCTCATGACTCCCTTGCTCGTCATTTTTTCCGATCTCCTGGGATTGATGGGCGGTTCCGTGGTTTTGCTGTCTCTCGGCTATCCGTTGATCACCTACTTTAACGAAATTCTCACCGCGGTGACCTTCGTCGACCTCCTGGGGGGTCTCGTCAAATCGCTTGTCTTTGGGCTCCTGGCGGCGGGCATCGGATGCCTGCGCGGACTGCAAACAAAGAGCGGGGCCAGTGCCGTGGGCGCGTCCACTACACGAGCGGTGGTTACGGGAATTATCCTTATTATTGTTACCGACGGCATTTTTTCCGTCGTCTACTACTACCTCGGAGTCTAAGCCGTGGAGACCCAAGAACCCGCACTGATTCGGGTGGAGCACCTCACCGCGGCTTATGAAGGCACCATGGTCATCGACGACATCTCCTTCGATGTCCGGCGGGGGGAGGTCTTTATCATCCTGGGAGGCTCCGGCTGCGGCAAGAGCACGCTTTTGAAGCACATGATCGGTCTCTACCAGCCCGTATCGGGAAAGATCCTTTTCGACGGAAAGGACATGGTCGCCGCAGAGGGGATCGAGCGTTTGTCCATTCTCAGAAAGATCGGTGTCATGTACCAGCGCGGCGCCCTCTTCGGCTCCATGACTTTGCTTGAAAACGTGCGCCTGCCCCTGGAGGAGTTCACAGATTTGCCCGCCGAGGCGGAGGACCTGATCGCTCTGATGAAGTTGCAGTTGGTCGGACTTAACGGTTTCGCCGACCGCGTGCCCGCGGAGCTGAGCGGAGGCATGCAGAAGCGCGCCGCCATCGCCAGGGCCATGGCCCTGGATCCGGAAATCCTTTTCCTTGATGAGCCGTCGGCGGGACTGGACCCCATCACATCAGCAGAGATCGATCAGTTGATCCTCGGCCTGGCACGGGGTCTCGGGATCACCTTTGTCATTGTCACCCACGAGCTCGCGAGCATCGAGGCCATTGCGGACCGGGTGATCATGCTGGACAAGAACGTCAAGAAGATCGTGGCCGCGGGACGGCCCCGGGATTTGCGGGACCACAGCGATAATTCGTGGGTGCGTCGTTTTTTCAAGCGCGAGGCTGCCGCCCAGGGGAATGAACCGTCTTGAAGGTCGAGGGCACGAGCTAGTCGGTTTTCAAAATGGCCAGAAAAGCTCTTTACTTCAAAATCGGACTCTTTGTGACCAGTGCGGCGACCATCGGCGTCCTGGCCGTCATCATTCTCGGCGCGGGCGCGGTGTTTCGCAAAAAGTTTATCATGGAAACCTATATCAAGGAGTCCGTACAGGGGCTGGACGTGGGCTCGGCGGTGAAGTTCCGAGGCGTGCAAATCGGCAACGTCGAGGAAATCAACATCGTGGGACGGGTTTACCAAAACGCCAGCCGGTTGGTTCTGGTGCGCGTGTCCCTCTTTCCCGACGTGTTTCGCTCACCCGCCCCGGCGGCCCTTCACCAAAACCTCGAGAAGAACATCGAGGACGGCCTCCGGGTGCGCCTGGCCTCCCAGGGGGTCACCGGCACCGCGTACATTGAAGCGGATTTTCTCGACCCCAAGCGCAACCCACCCTTGCAAATCGACTGGACGCCCGAGTACCCCTACGTGCCCTCGGCGGCCAGCACCATCACGCGCCTGGTGGACTCCGTCGAGCAGTTCTTCATCACCATGGAGAAGGTCGACATTGAAGGTATATCGTCGGCCTTTGAACAGACCCTGAAGCTATTCACGGAGCTCGCCGGGAAGGCCAACGTCGAGAATATCGGCACCCAGTTCGAACGCTTGCTTGCCGAAGCCAGGGACACCAACCGGCGCATCAACGGGATCTTGAACGAGACAGAGATCCGACCCATTCTCTCCGACACCCAAGCCACGGTGGCGGCTGCCAGGCGCATCGTGGAGGGCGCGGAGAGGCCCTTGAGCAACGTCCTGGCGGACCTTCCCCAAACGTCCACCCGCCTGAAGGAGCTGGCCTCGCAGCTGGGTACCGCCACCGACGGTTTGCCCGAATCCGTCGCGCTTTTGAACCGGACGCTACGCCGGCTGGACCAGCTCGTATCCAGCCGCCAGCAGGACGTCGAAGTCACCATCGAGAATCTCCGGCAGATTTCAGCCAATTTGAAAGAATTCTCGGAAAACGCCAAGAAATACCCGGCTCAGATTCTGTTCGGAGAACCGCCGAAACCGGCGGCGACGGGTAACGGCAGATGAAAAGCCCATGGATCGGTATCCTCGGGCTCGTCTCCCTTTTTTTCTTACCGGGCGGGTGCGTCAGGGTCACCAAGAGTTTCCCGGAAAAACGCTACTATATTCTGGACGTGGCCCAAGGAGAGAAGGCCGCCAGGGCTGCGCACGGCCCCGCCCTTAGAGTCAACAAGCTCCGCGTTTCTCACCGCTTTGAGGGGAATGGGATGGTTTACCGGCGGGGTGAGCTGAACTATGAAGCCGACTTTTACCACGAGTTTCTCGTCCCCCCCGGCTCCCTTCTTACCGAGGAGCTCAGCAAGTGGCTGGCGGCCTCCGGCCTCTTTCAGTACGTGACGGCCGCCGCGGGCCAGATCCAACCCACCCATATCCTGGAAGGAACGGTTTCCGCCCTCTACGGCGATTTTAGAAACGGCGCGACGCCACGGGCGATATTGGAGATTGAGTTCTACCTGCTCAGGGACCACTCCGCCCAGAACGACATCCTCTTTCAGAACGCCTATGCAGAGGAGGTTCCCCTGAGGGAGCCTTCCCCCGAGGCTCTCGTTCAGGGATGGAACGACGCCCTGCGCCGTATTTTAACCTCATTGGAAAACGACTTGAGGGGCATCGACCTGGCGGCCACGGTTCCCTGAACAGCCCCGGCTTCAACGTTACTTTGCAGCGGCCATCAGGCTCTGAAGGTCAAATTCGAGCAGCTTGCCAATGCGGTTAACGCTCAGGTCCGCCGGCGGATAGGCGGCGAGGATCTCCGCATCGAGGGCATAGTGGCCCTGGCGGGGAAAAACCGTGGTGACCCTTTCCCCCCAGGCCGCCTTTACCGAGGCCAGGATACGCAGCTTATCGTCGATGAGAACGTATCGCTCGGCGGGGTAGCGCCGCTCCACGTCATCGAGCTCCTGTTCCTTGTGAATGTATACCAGTACATTCCGCTCCACCGCCTCGAACAGACCCGAACTTTCGATCTTTCGCGGCTGAAAGACCACGTCCCCGTCGGTTAGAATCACCGCCGGCCCCCACTGTTGGAGATGGTCGATGACGTCCAGCGAATTGGGGAAGAGGCGATTGGCAAAGGGATAGTTGTTCAGAAAGAACGATACCGAGAGGATGCGCAAATCCCGCGGATGTTTCATCCGGTAAAGCTGTAGCGCGCCCAGGTAGTCCGCGTAGCCGAGTTCCCTGCGAAGCTCCTCAAAGAGGTTCCAATAGGTCTGTTGGCAATCGTTGCCGACCTGTTGCTCAAGGTGGTGCATCAGGTCGGCAATGACGCGGTCGTTGTCCAGGAGCGTATTGTCGACGTCCAGGAGAAAGACCACTTTCCTCTGTCCCACGATCCGAACCTCCCGGGGCTTTTCATCCTCTCCCGATCCTCCATACTCCATCATCATTGGTAGGGCTATTCAAGCGGCGGACCCGACTTTTCATGCATCCTTGCATGGGTTAGCAACCCACCCCTAAGGTCGCCAACCGGACGCCTCTGGAAACGAGATCTCCGGCTTAATTGCCAAGTTAATTTAGGATTCGTTTGACCCAATTCTGCCCAGCACGCACCGGTTGACCTAACCTGGCAGGAAGGGTACATATAACGTCGTTACAACAGCACAGGATAAAAAGCCCATGCACCTTCGCTACAGAGAAATCAACTCCCGGTGGTTCCTCCCCGCCCTGACTCTTTTTCTTCTGGCGCTGCAGAACCCGACTCCAGCGCTCGCCGCCAGCGCGAGCGAAATTGACCGTAAGGTCGACAAGGCCCTGCAATCCCTCTACGAGACCACGCCCGGCGCAAAGTCGCTGGCCGCAGAAGCGAAGGGGATCCTGGTGTTTCCCAAGACCGTGAAGCTGGGGTTTATTGCGGGCGGCCAATTCGGTTACGGCGCCCTGCGCATACAAGGGCAAACAAAAAGTTATTATAATATTGTCGCGGGCTCCTTCGGCCTGCAAGCGGGTCTCCAGGCGTTTGCCACCGTATTGATGTTTATGGACGACTCGGCGCTCAACTTCTTCGACCGAAGCGGCGGTTGGGAATTCGGAGCCGCGCCCAGCATCGTCGTCTTGGATAAAGGCCTTGCCGGGTCCATAACGACAACCACCATGCAAAAAGGAGTATTTGCCTTCATCCTCAACCAGCAGGGTGTTATGGCAGGGATCGGCCTCGAGGGAACAAAAATCACCAGGATCATTCCTGGCCCGTAGTTTCCCCACCCGTATCCGCCGGCTGATCCGGACCCGAATCATCTATTCCCATCCCGCTATGCCGGAACCACTACATGCTATGAGCAAGGACTTACGGCGCCATGACTAGGGTCCCATCCCTCCAATTAAAACCCCTCCAGACTGGGCAACGAAGTCTTTCACCCAAGATTGCTCCTCCGAGATTCCCAGACGGCAATGGTCGGGGATCCTCCCCCGCCACCGGGCTGCTTCTAATACTCATATTCTTTTTCATCTCCGCCTGCGCCACTCCTATTGGCGCGCGCAGCATCGACCCGCGGGACGCCCAGCGAGCGCTCACAGACAGCGTGCTCTCGAGCGGAGAGCCCAGCCCCTGGTCCACACAGGTCCTCCAGCGAAACAACTTCTTTGAACTTTTTGAAGAGAACGAGGAGGCGGCCCTCGGGGAGCTGCACAAGAAGCTCGAGCCCGAAGCGACTGCCGATAACCTCTTCGCCCTCTCGGAGCTTTCCTTCTACTACGCCGAGCAGTCCCGGCGCATCGAATACTTCCGGGCGTCCGCCGTTTACGCCCACGCCTTTCTTTTTCCCAAGGACGCTACGCCACCACCCAACCCCCTGGACCCGCGTCGCCGCCAGGCCGCCGACCTCTACAACCGAAGCCTCACCCGGGCCCTCGCCTTATCCGCGGGCGATTCCGATAACGCAAGAAAAACGGTTGAGATCGTTATCGAGGCGCGCACCGTGGCCCTGCCCTTCGGCGAGTTGGATTTGACCCTCGATCCATCCGGGCTTCAATGGGGGGCTACCGCTTCAGCAGGCTGATCCCGGTGGGCGAGTACGAGGTGCGCGGCTTTCGCAACCGGTACCGCCAGGCGGGTATCGGCGCGCCCCTTGGCGCGGAACTCGATCCGGTCGGCTCGGGACCGGCAGCCGAGGTAGCACGCAAACGAATCCCGCCGCGCATAAAGGTCCCGGTCACGCTCTTCGTGCGTCTCGATCATCCCGGGCAGGGCATTCTCTCGGGGCGCCTTCGCGGCCGGGCCGAACTCTATGCCGCTGACATGTCGACTTCCGTTTCCGTAAACCGTCAGACCGTTCCCCTGGAGCTGGAGCCGACGGCGGCTCTGGCCTACCAGCTGGATGGGGCCGCCGTCTGGGACTTCGAGATTGCGGGCTTCCGCTTTGCCGACCCGCAGAAAATTTTTGGCGATGGACTGATCATGATGCATCCCTATCGTCCCGGCCGAATCCCGGTTGTGCTGGTGCATGGCACGGCGTCCGGTCCCGCGCGATGGGCGGAAATGCACAACGAACTCACCCACGATCCCGTGATCCAGGGGCGATATCAGTTTTGGTTCTTTCAGTGCAACACCGGCCAGCCCGTGCTCTACTCCGCATACCTTCTGCGCAAGGCGCTGGGTTCCGTCGTCACGGAACTCGATCCGGAGGGCAAAGACCCAGCATTGCGCCGTATGGTACTCATTGGGCACAGCCAGGGCGGGTTGCTGACCAAGCTCATGGCCATTCACAGCGGCACACGCTATTGGGACAATTTTAGCAAGGCGCCCTTCGACGAGGTGAAAATGGCTCCGGAAACCAGGCAACTATTACAGGAGGCCGCATTCTTCGATCCCGTGCCAACGGTAAAGCGGGTGGATTTCATCGCGACGCCGCACCGGGGTAGCTACCGGGCCACCGGATGGGTGCTTGGCCTGATCAGGAAAATCGTCACCCTGCCTGGCACCCTGGTTTCCCAGTTTCAGGTTCTTTTCAAAAACCAGGCTTTTGCCGCGTTGAATATGAGCCCGGGGAATCCTTTCACCCGGGCCCTGGCAGCGTCACCCATCGATCCCAAGATACAGACCCACTCGATTATCGCCGTCCTTGGGAAAGGCCCGCTGACCGGCCGCACCGATGGTGTCGTCTCCTACGAGAGCGCGCACATTGAAGGCGTGGAGTCGGAAAAAATCATCCAGTCGGGACACTCCACCCAGTCGAACCCCGAAACCATCGAAGAGGTCCGGCGCATCCTAAGAACCCATTTGGGTGTCCAATAACCTGGCCCTGCGGCCGACCCTTTGGCATTCCTCCAGGGGGAAAGGCCATTGGCAGTTCTATGCCCCGCCGCGGCCGGACCCTTGCGGGATTTCAGGACACCCCCTGGCATGGTATTTCTCCTTAATGTAAGGATACGGGCTTGACCTCGAGCGGTGATGTGCCTTACTTTCTCCAATGGGTAAGCGAAAAAAAATATCCCTATGGCTGGCGGGATTCCTGCTCCTCCTCCTGATCATTTTTCCTTTCGTCTTCCCCTACTTAGCCCCCAGGGTACTCAATTCAGCCGCCATCAAGGCAACCCTGGAGGACTTAATTTCCCGACAGGTCGGCGCCAAGGTGGAATTTCGCTACCTGACGCTCTCCGTATTTCCCCTTCCTCACGCGCTCATCCGTCAAGGGACATGGGCCCATGCCGACGCCCAAGGGAGCGTCGAGTCACTTGCCATCTATCCGAAGCTACTCCCCCTCCTAAAGGCCCGCTTGCAAATCTCCAAGGTACAACTCTCCACACCGGAGGTTTCCATCAACCTTCCCGCAGGTTATCTGGCAAGCCTGCTGGACACTGCTCCCCTGACGTTGAACGAAGTCAGAGCGAAACTCAACGCCGCCGTCAATGCCATCGCCGGAGTCGTACCGGCAGTGGATACGGAAATCGATGACGGAACGTTCATTTTATCCGAGGCCGGTGCGCCCCCCGTGGAGTTTCGCGAGGTGGATTCCGTCATCAGGTTCCGCAGCCGCCGGGTTGAATGGAACCTAACCGGGCGGTCCAATTTTGCCGAGCGCGTAAGACTCAGGCTGAACGTGGATCCGACAACTCTAAATGGCGCCGGAACGGTGGAGCTGGCAGGGACAGCGGCTCGATTTTTTACAGACCGGATCAGACCGGACGCCCCTTTCCGCATGTCCGGGACCATGCACCGATTGAGCCTATTTTTCAGGGCGGACGGGATTGACGATTTGCGCGCGGAAATCATAGCCACCCTGCCCCATCTCACCGTTCCCGGCGGCCAAAGAAGCGTCGAGATCGAGGGTGGTAGCCTCGAAGGCTCCATCGCTGCCAAAAACGGCGCCCTCCTGGTGGACCTTGAGAAACTGGATCTGGAAGAACCCCGCCTTTCCCTCTCCGGGAAGCTTTCCATGGAGGAAAATACTGCCACGACCCAGGTGACATTGCATGCCCGGGATCTGGACGTGGCTGCGATTCGCACGGAGGCCCTGGCCTTGGCGGGTGACTATCCCGATATCCGGGACATCTTCCAAGTCGTGAGAGGCGGAACCTTCCCCGTACTCAACATGGCCAGCCACGGCAACACACTGGAGGCCCTGACCTATGGGGAGAACCTCGTCCTCAGAGGAAGTATCCGCGACGCGGAGATCTTCATCCCCGAGGCCCGGCTGGCACTGGACAAGGTCAAGGGGGATTTCGTCGTTTCCAAAGGCCTTTTGGATGGCAGAAACGCGGAGGCAAATCTCCATAACATCCGGGCGACACGGGGCTCGGTGCGGGTGGGGCTTACCGGTCCCGACGCCGCCCTTCAGGTTGATGCCCAGGTGGCCTCAGAACTGGCGGGCGTATTGTCGCTTCTGCCACAACTGGTCCACGACCAGGCCTTTTTACGGCAGATCCGCCGCGTGCACGATGCCAAAGGTACGGTCCGAGGCACACTCACCATCGGAGAACGACTGAACGCAGTTGACGTGAACGTGGAAATACCGGATACGAACGTCTCCTTTCAGCACCCATGGCTTTTTCATCCCCTGCAGATCAAAGGCGGCCGCTTTTCATACACCGCCAATAGCGTGCAGGTTCGCAACATGTTCGGTCGAATGGGGAAGTCCTCTTTTTCCGATTTGACGGCCTCCCTGACCATGGAAGGGGAGGGCCGGCTGGCCGTTGATTCGGGACGGACGTCACTGGCCCTGGCGGAGATCTATCCATGGCTATTGTCCTTCGAGGCCCTGGCCCCCTATGGGAAAAAGGCCGCATCGGTGCAAGGAAGCCTGACCCTTTCCGAGGTCCATCTCAAAGGGCCTCTCCCCAACTTGGCGAATTGGGACTTTCAAATTCAAGGGACGGCCAGCGATCTTATCCTCAATACAAGTTCCCTGCCGGGCCCGCTGCGAATCAACCGCGGGTCCTTCGACGCCGCACCGGGGATGATCGTGATCAAAGAAGCGCAAACACGGCTGGCCGATGCACGTTTGCAGGTATCGGGCTCCGTGACCGATTATCTGAATGCCGCCAAGGTCGACGCCTCACTGGAAGGGGCCCTGGGGCCAAAAGCGAATCAATGGATTTCAGACCTGATCGGCCTGCCTCAACGGTTTTATCTCCAGGCGCCTCTGTCCGTGTCCTCCTCGCGTGTGACCTGGAAAAAAGGGGGCGCCGCATCCGTTGCCGGAGAACTCATCGTAAATAGCGGCCCGCGCGTCGCTCTGAACATTGTGCATACTCCTCAATCTCTGAGCATCCGTCGGTTGGAGGTTCAAGACAACGAGTCCCACGCCACCCTCGAGCTTGGTTTGCGGCAAAGGGAGATTGCGGTGAAATTCTCAGGGAGACTGACCCATGGGACCGCGGAGAAGATACTGATTCGCTCCCCTCTGACGGGAGAATGGGTCGCCGGGGACTTCCATGCGCTGGTCAACCTGGATAAACCCCTAAACTCTACCATTCAGGGGCACATCGAGGGGAAAGAGATTTTTTTTCCCTATCTCTTCAAGGTGCCCGTAACCATAAACGGTTTTTCCCTCGATGCATCCGGGAAGGAGGTTGTCATCAAATCCACCGATATCAGCTGGGGGGACATCGATGCCGCGCTTGCCGGGTCCCTTCGCACCGCCAATGAAACTTTTCTCCTGGATTTGGATCTGCAGGTTGACCGGTTGAACTGGGCAGCCATCAATAAGGCGTTCTTAGCCGATGGAAAAACTAAAGAGGATGAGGGGGAGAGGTTTCTGTCCGATGTGCCAATCCGCGGGACGGTTCGAGTCAAATCCAATGCTTTTTCCTTTGACGAAGCTTTGACCTGGAATCCTTTCAAAGTTGATATTGCTCTTTCTCAAAATCAGATCGAGCTCACCGTCACCCGCGCTGATTTTTGCGGCGTCTCCTTCCCGGGTACCGTAAAGATCACCCCCCAGGGGTTGGCAATGGAATTCAACCCCAGCGCCGAAAATCAGGACGTCGAATCGACGCTAAGCTGCCTGGGAGAAAAACAACGGCGGGCGTCAGGGAAGTTCAAGCTGAAGGGCAAGATCACCGGTACGGGCCGCGGCAAGGATCTGGCGGACAGCATCAGAGGAGACCTCGAGGTCGTTTTGAACGACGGCCGCTTTTATGAATACAGCGTTTTGGCGAAGGTATTGGCCATCGTCAACGTAACGGAAATCTTCAGAGGAGAAATACCGGACATCACCAAAGAAGGTTTCGGCTACCGCTCCATATCGGCCAAGGGAAATCTGCGCGGAACCAAGATCATTCTCACCGAGGCCCTGGCCGACGGCTCCTCCGTGGATATCGTCGGCCGGGGCGAGATCGATCTTTTGAACCAGACCCTGGATCTCCAGCTGTTCGTCGCTCCCTTCAAGACCCTGAACCTCATCACGGAGCGAACGCCCTTTATCAAAAACATTCTCGGCGGCAAGCTCGTTTCCATCCCGGTCAAGGTGAAAGGCACCTTCGGGAATCCCACCGTGAGCAAGTCTCCGCCTTGAGGCGGAAGGCATCCGGCACAGGACCCCTGCGCCAATAGGGGATTATTTCGACATCTCGTCGCGGGAATGCATGATCTGCAAACCCGCGAGCCGGCCAATCAACACGGCCAGATAGATTTGCCCGATGACGGCTTCCACATAGGAAAAGGCCCGCGCCAGTGGAGTGACGGGGAATTATCGCCGTAACCGAGGGTCGTCAAGGTGACAAAGCGGCTCCCACTAAGTATTTGACATCCAACGGAAAAATTCCTAAAGTTTGCCGCATCTGGAGAGGGGAAAAGAGGGGCCTCCAGGGTTGATTTGCAGGTCTCCAGCTTGTATATTCGAACGAGCGTTCGAATTTTCTACCCTTGGAGGAAGAAGCGATGGGAAGAATTGCCACCTTTGACGATTGGGTCGACTGTTTTCACGAATGGCATAGAGACATTGGTTACGATGCGGTTCTTTTAGGAGATTACAAATTTGAGACAAAACTTGGAGATCTCCACTCTTCGGAAATCGAATTTGGAGATTACAAGGGGCAACCCAAATGGGAGCGGGTCAGCCAAATCCCCAACCAGAGTATCCGGGACGCACTGCTGAACTTGATCGTCTACCAGGGGGACACGGAGTTTGCCTCCGTGGAACAGCAGAAAAACCTCCTGGATACCGCCCCCACGGACTACGACCGCCAGGCCCTGGTTCGCGTCAATAGCGAAGAGATGCGCCATGGATGGCAGATGTGTTACCTGTTGGTGACCTATTTTGGGGATTCCGGAAAGCTGGAGGCGGAAAAACTTTTGCAGCGCCGCGCGGACAGGGGCAACCGTCTCCTGGGGTCTTTCAATCAGCCCGTCAATAACTGGCTAGACTTTTTCACGTATACCCAGTTCGTGGACCGGGACGGGAAGTTTCAACTCACTATGCTGAGCCATTCGGCTTTTGCCCCCCTGGCCCAGAGCGTCACTGCGATGCTCAAAGAAGAGTTCTTCCACATGTTCACAGGAAACACGGGGCTCACACGTATCGCCAAGGCTGGGAAGGTCCCGGTCCCCATCATTCAAAAGTACTTCAACAAGTGGTTGTCCACGGCCTACGACCTCTTCGGAACCACCCATTCGTCCTCGGCCCAGTGGGCGTATGTCTGGGGCCTCAAGGGCCGTTATAACGAGCACGAAGCCAAGGCCGATGCCGACAAGGGACGACTCAATGAACTGGCTCTGGAGCTCTACCTTGAAGAATCTCGCGGCCTGGTGGATGCCCTCAACCAGTCCATTCCCGCGGGGCAACCCAAGTTGACGGTTCCGGATTCGAAGTTTCATCGCTCCATCGGTGAACATGCCGGCCAACCCTACGGCGTCGACGGGCAATTGCTCTCCATCGACGATTACCAGAAGCACCTGACCCAGGTGCTGCCAACGAATGAGGACGAGCGTCTTCTAAGCGACATCTTCAAGGGAAAAGACTGGGTTTTACAGATGAACTGAGCCGGTTGCAGAACACCTAGGTCACTTACGGGAAGGAGAGCGCAGTGAAGTGCATTTGTCTTATCTGCCAGAACGTCGATTGCAAGAGTCGTGGCTCTGAGCAGATTATGAAAGAGATCGAGAAAAGGGTCAAGGAAACGGGCCTGAACGACGTAGAGGTCAAATCTTACATGTGCTTCGGCGCCTGCCAGGAGGGTCCAAATATCGTTCTTTACCCCGAAAAGACCTGGTACGCCGGGGTCAAGATCGACGATGTGAAGGATATTGTCGAACACCTTTCCGGCGGTCCGGACGTCAAGCGACTCGATACCATTGACAGCTCACTCAAAGATCTGATTTACCAACTGTTGGACACCGGGGTATTTTAGGAGGCCAAATGGAAGGCATCCTCTTCCCACGGGGAGTTGCCGAGGGAAAAGAAAGCCTGGAGAAATACCGGGCGCGCGGCGGTTATGGGGCCCTGCAGCGGGCCCTCAAGGGTTCTCCCGAGGCCGTTCTCAAGGAGGTCGGTGATTCCGGCTTGCGGGGTCACGGCGGGGCGGGCTTTCCCACGGGAAAGAAGATGGCCATCACCGCGGAATGCGCGGCGCAACCGCACTACGTCGTTCTCAACGGCGGCGAAGACGAGCCGGGCAGCAAAAAAGACCGTCTCCTGATGGAAAATCTTCCGCATCTCGTGTTGGAAGGACTCATCCTCGCCGCCTATGCCGTGCAAGCCTCCAAGGCTTTCCTCTACATCAACCAAAACTATAACGAAGCAACGCGCTCCATGACCGACGCTTTGGCTGAAGCCAAGCAGGCCGGCTATTGGGGAGAGGGGATTCTAGGCAGCAACTACAGTCTTGAAATTGTCCACAAGCCGGCCCCTCCCACCTACGTGGCCGGTGAGGATACCGCTGCCCTGGAATTCTTGGAAGGGAAGGAACCCAAGCCTCGGGAGAAACCGCCCTTTCCCGCCACCTCGGGCTTTTCGGGCAAGCCCACGGCCGTCAACAATGTTGAGACCCTTGCCAACCTTGCACCGATCTTAACCAAGGGCGCCAAGTGGTACCGGGGTTTTGGCACCCCGGAAAGCCCGGGGACCATGATCTTTTCCTTGAATGACGAAGTCGAGCGTCCCGGCATTTACGAGCTTCCCTTCGGCACGCCATTGCGCTCCCTGCTGCAGGAGTGCGGGGGCGGGATCAAAGGGAAAAAGGTTCTCAAGGCCATCCAGCCGGGGGGGCCTTCCTCGGCCTTTCTTCCCCCGGACAAGCTGGACATTGCGTTGGACCACCAGAGCGTCCGTGAGGCCGGGTCTACCATCGGCTGCGGGGTGGTTCGATTTATCACCGAGGGCGAATGTATCGTCGAGGAAACCGTAAAGATCGCCGAGTTTTTCGCCCGCGAGTCCTGTGACCAGTGCCCGGCTTGCCGCATGGAAACCAACATGCTGGCGACCATCCTGAAGAAGGTCCAGCAGGGCCAGGGTCAGGAAGCCTTGTTGGAGCAATTAAGCAAGGTCATCGCCTTCAACAAGGGAAAGGGGTTCTGCAATTTGATCAATATGCCTGGCCCTCCCATCGAGAGCGCCGTCAAGCTGTTCCGAAACGACTTTCTGGCCCACCTCGCCACTGGACGTTGTCCCGGGACATAGCCCCGAAGCCGTTCCTGCCGCCGATCCACAAAGGTCCTAGCAAGCTGCTGAAAACCTCTATTGGCAGGCTGCTCAAAAAGATCTCAGAGGCGAGGCTTCGACGGAGCTCCGCCGAGCGGCGCGCGAAAAATCGGCGAGCGGAGGCGTCCTTAGGTAGTACGTTGGAGCGAGACGGCTCCGCGCAACGAAGCATATGAGGCTTTTTCAGCAGCCTGCTAGACGATCCTTACCCTTTTACCTATCCCTGGCCTTTCCAGGAGCGCTCTGTGTGGGATGGAACTTTCCGCGTCCGTTCTTACTGCCCGACGCAGGGATCCATGGTACCCTGCCAATGGCCTTTCATGGTGGGAAAACGAAGGGCCTCCTGAAGCCGTTGCAGGAATTCGCTTCGCGGGATCTCCTTGGCCCCCAAACTGATCAGGTGGCGCGTCGTCATCTGCGCGTCCACCATGTGGAATTCCCACTTAACAAGCTGGTCCAACAAGATGGCGAAGGCAACTTTGGAAGCGTCGGGCTTGAGGAAAAACATCGACTCGCCGAAAAAGCACCGGCCCAGACATACGCCGTAAAGCCCGCCGGCCAACTCTCCTTCGAACCAGCTCTCCACGGAATGGGCGTAGCCCAGTTTGTGCAGAGCGATATAGGCATCGCGCATTTCTGCGGTGATCCAGGTTCCGTGCTGCCCCTTGCGGGGGACTTCGCTGCACGCCCGGATCACCTGTTCAAAGCCTTGATCGAAGGTAACCCGGAAGATTCCCTTCTTCAGGGTTTGCCGCAGCGCCTTGGAGACACGGAAATCCCCGGGTTGAATAATGAGGCGGGGGTCCGGCGACCACCACAGGATGGGCTGCCCTTCCGAATACCAAGGGAAGATACCCAACTCATAGGCCAACAGGAGCCGCTCGGCGCTCAGGTCTCCGCCCACGGCCAGAAGGCCGTCCGGTTGGGCGTCTTCCGGCGGGGGAAAGACGATCTCATCGATCAACCGATATATAGGCATAAACAGCGTCCTTTGCACCCCGGGGTAACGGAAAGACAGGTTCGACAGCAACGCCCGTAACTAACGGGAATGAACGGCTCGGTTGTTTGAAGGGTGAAACGCGCCCGACTGGAAGCACCCGGCGAGTTTCATCGTTATCTTTGAGTACCAAGTTTGCCTCTTTCGATCAAGCTCCCCGGGCTCATGGCGTGGTCCCAGCAAACAACCCCACTCCAACAGGCGCAGCGGGAGACCCGGAATCTCTCAGTAAAGGCTTTTGCAATGACCCGGCGGCAAAGTGTATGCTTTGAGAAGAGAACTTTCATGTTCCATGGGTAGGCGCGGATGTATAAGAGAATCGACCATTTGGCCTTGCACGTTAGCGATTTGGACCGCTCGGTGGACTTTTACCAAACCCATTTCGGCTTCAGGAAATACTTTCAGAATGAGGCCCGCACCGGTCTTCAAATCGCCTACCTCAAACTCGGGGACACAGTGCTTGAGCTAACCCACCGATCGGACGTATCCATGAATGGCTTCCATTTCTGTCTCGAGACGGATAATTTCGACGGGGCGGTTTCCGAACTCCTGAGAAAGGACGTTGCGATGGTACAGGCCCCACACGCCACCAGCCCCCGGGAAGGCAGAGAAGAAGGTTGGCGCAGAGTCGTTTTTCGGGGGCCCGATGGGGAACAGATCGAAATCCGGGGTTAAAAGACGAAAGAAAGGGGACCAGTCATGTCCAACAAAGAAAATATGACGATAAGGGTAACCTGCCCCTGCTGCGGTTCCAGCCTTACCATCGACGCCACCCTGGGCGCGGTCCTGGAGCATAAGGAACCCACCAGACCCCCTCCGTTGGCCCATTTGAAAGACGCCTCCAAGATGCTTAAGGAAGAGGCCAACCGCCGCGAAGAAAAGTACCAAAACCTGGCGGAAGCGGAAAAGAGCAAGGGCAAGGTCCTGGAACGTAAATTTCAGGACCTTCTTAAAAAGGCCAAAGAGGAGCCCTTGACAAAGCCCATCAGGGATATCGATTTGGATTGAGAGCGCAAGGAGCAAAGAGCTTAGGGAAGAGCCGTGGACTGATTACTGAACACTGGACACTAAACTCTGGCATCCGGCCGCTTAGCGCTTTGCCCTTTGCAGCGAAAGCTGATGGCTGTTGTCAATGTTCCCCCACGGTCCAAACTCGGGTGAAGACGACCCTAAGGAATCTCCCTTCGACGAGCCCACGGTCCTCCCGCTGGAAGACTCCCTGGACCTCCACGCCTTCGCGCCCCGGGACATCCCCAGCGTCGTGGAGGAATATCTCCATCAGTGCCGGGAAGCCGGGTTCGACGAGGTTTGTCTGATTCACGGCCGCGGCAAGGGAATCCAACGCCAAGTGGTGCGAGGGTTGCTGGCAAAATACCCCTGGATTCTTTCATTCCAGGACGCCCCCCCGCAAGCCGGCGGCTGGGGAGCAACGGTGGTCCGTTTGAAGCGATAGTGACGGTGGTCCGGCGGTGAGCCTTCAAATTCCCAACAGGGGCAGACAGCCCTGGACGGGTTCCGTTGAAACGGATTTAACTTTCTCCCTGCGCGGCAAGAGACGGATCTGCTCTTCCAGCCAACGAAGGTAATAGCGTTGGGTCCGGCGCCTCTCGATGGCCGCAATGCACAGGGACCGAATGAGCCGCGCATAGCGCGACCAGTTCTCCCTTACCTCTCGCGGCACGCGAAGATAGGTAGGAGCATCGTCGCAGAACAATTCGCTGCGCGCCAGGGTCCAGACGTCGCACTGCTTCTCCCCTCCCGGGATCCGCGTTGCTTCCCGGGACTCCCGCCTTCGCCCCTCGTGGTACAACCCCTGGACAAGGTGGGTCAGCTCATGACCAATGGTATTGTAAACGAGGTTCCTAACCTTGAGGCGTATGCCCATGGACGAAGTGGCGCCTTCCTCGACGGCCACGAAGGCAACCCCCAGGTTGCCCCGGGTGTAGCCCACGGAGATGGTTTTCCCATCCAGCTCGGGAAAAAAGCGCAGAGAATCTTCCAGCATGCGCTTCGCCCGCGGGGTCAGGCGCTTTTTCATGGGTGCGGTATAGACCAGCGGCATGGCGGTTTTTCCGGGCCCTTGTCGTTGCGGGTGGAATCCGGGCGACTTCCTGCGGCTCTTGCGTTCGCCTCCGTAAAGTTTTTACACTCTTGAGTCCGCCGCGGCAAGGAAATTTAGTGGAGATCTCTTTTCTTCCCCCTTTTCATCCCGTCGTCCGACAGTGGTTTACCGATCGCTTTGGCGCGGCGAGCCCGCCCCAGGAAGCGGGATGGAACTCTATTTCCCAGGGAAACGATACCCTCATCTCGGCTCCCACGGGATCGGGCAAGACCCTGGCGGCCTTTCTCTGGTCCATCGACCGCCTGATGCGCCGCGCCGCACAGGGCCGGTTGGACAACCGGACCAGCGTGGTTTATGTCTCCCCCCTCAAGGCCCTGGGCAACGATATTCAGAAAAACCTCCAGGAGCCTCTCTCGGGGATCCTGGCGCTCATGCGGCAACAAGGCGAGATGATCCCGGAGATTCGCGTGGGGGTTCGGTCCGGGGACACCCCGGCGCGGGAACGGCAGTTGATGGTGCGCCGTCCCCCGCACATTCTCATCACCACACCGGAATCCCTCTACATCCTTCTCACCGCCCAGCGTAGCCGGCAAGTTCTAAAGACCGCGGAGACGGTCATCGTAGACGAGATTCACGCCATAGCCGGCGATAAACGGGGGGCTCATCTAAGCCTCTCCCTGGAGCGTCTCGACGCCCTCGCCGGGCGACGGCTGCAACGTATTGGACTCAGCGCCACCCAAAAACCCATCGAGGAGGTGGCCCGGCTTCTGGTAGGCACCTCGCGCGTCCAGGCCGACGGAAAGCCCCAGTGCTGGATCGTGGACGTTGGACACAAGCGCGACCTCGACTTGACCGTCGACCTGCCCGACCAGGAGCTCGGTCCCATCGCCAGCCACGAGCTTTGGGCCGAGGTCTACGAAAGAATCGTCTCCCAGGTGAAGGCCCACCGCACCACCTTGGTCTTCGTCAATACCCGCCGCCTGGTGGAGCGCGTCGCCCATCAATTGACCTTGCGCCTTGGAGAGGACAAGGTCGCCGCCCACCACGGGAGCCTCTCGCGCGCAACGCGCCTCGAGGCCGAGCGCAGGCTCAAGGCCGCCGAGGTGCCGGTGGTGGTAGCCACGGCCTCATTGGAGCTCGGTATCGACATCGGCCACGTGGAACTGGTCTGCCACCTGGGCGCGCCGCGTGCCCTGGCAAGCCTGCTCCAGCGGGTGGGGCGTTCGGGCCATTGGCTGGGAGCCGTCCCCAAAGGGATTCTCTATCCGCTGACCCGCGACGACCTGGTGCAGTCGGCCGCCGCCGTTCGCGCGGTCCGCATGGGGGACCTGGACCGGGTAGAGATTCCGCAAAAACCCCTCGATATCCTCGCCCAGCAGATGGTCGCCACCGTGGCCGGCCTGATGCCCCTAAAAAAACCAGCCCAGGGGAGCCTCCCTCTGATGGACGAGGGAGCGGACACACCCGGCATGAGCGAGGAGGATCTCTGGGAAATGGTTCGCAAGGCCTATCCCTACCGCAACCTTGCAAGGGAGGAATTCGGACAGGTTCTCGCCATGCTTTCGGAAGGCGTCGCATCCCGCCGGGGACGCAGGGGCGCCCATCTTCACCGGGACCGTATCCACGGAGCGCTGCGCGGCCGCAGAGGAGCTCGTCTGGCCGCCATCACTAACGGAGGTGCCATACCGGATACCGCCGATTACGACGTCATCGAAGGTCCCCAGGAAACCTTTGTCGGCAAAGTCAACGAAGACTTCGCCATTGAGAGCCTAGCCGGCGATATATTTCTCCTGGGGAACCAATCCTGGCGGATACGACGGGTAGCCTCCGGGAAGGTGTGGGTGGAGGACGCCCACGGTGCCCCGCCCACCATCCCTTTCTGGGTTGGCGAGGCCCCGGGGCGCACCGCGGAACTTTCCCAGGCGGTATCGGACCTCCGCCGCGAGGTCGACCAGCGGGTCCAGGATGGCAACGGACTCGCCGCCGCCTGCTGGCTAACCGAAGAGACGGGGGTCTCCCCCGCCGGCGCCGAACAGATCGTGGCCTATGTCCGAGCCACCCGTGCCGTGCTCGGCTGCATTCCCACGGCTGAGCGCATCGTCGCGGAGCGGTTTTTCGACGAATCGGGCGGCATGCAGCTCATTCTCCATACCCCCTTCGGGGGGCGTATCAACCGCGCCTGGGGGTTGGCCCTGCGCAAACGCTTTTGCGTAGTCTTCGACTTTGAGCTCCAGGCCGCAGCCACCGACGACGGGATCGTGCTCTCCCTCGGGGAGCATCACTCCTTCCCGCTGGAAAGCATCTTTTCTTACGTTCTCCCCTCCACGGTGGAAGGGGATCTCCGCCAGGCTCTCCTGGCGGCGCCCATCTTTACCAGCCGCTGGAGGTGGAACGCCACCCGGGCCCTTGCCATTCAACGTTTCACCGGCGGAAAAAGGGTCCCCATGGCCATCCAACGCATGCGAGCGGAGGACCTGTTGGCCGCAGTCTTTCCCGCTCAGGTCATGTGCCAGGACAACCGTATCGGCCCCGTCGAGCTACCCGATCACCCCCTGGTGAGCGAGACCGTTCTTAACTGTCTCCATGAGGCGATGGATCTGGACGGCCTACGCGAGATCCTCGCCGGCATGGAACAGCACCGCATTGCCACCATAGCCGTGGACACCCCCGCCCCGTCTCCCATGGCCCATGAAATCCTAAACGCCAACCCCTACGCCTTTTTAGACGACGCCCCATTGGAGGAGCGGCGGGCACGGGCCGTGGCGCTGCGCCGGACCGATCCGGACCTGGCCCGGGGCATGGGGGCGCTCAGCGCCGCAGCCATCGAAAGGGTCCGCCTTGAGGCCTGGCCCGACGTGCGCGATGCCGACGAGCTCCACGATTTTCTCCTGGAGGTGGGGCTCCTCCCCCTGGAAGAGGCTGGCCCGTGGAACCGCTGGGCCGAGGAACTCATGGCTGCGGGCAGGGCGGTCCTCGTGCGGTGGATCCCCGACAAAGGCTGCGGGGAGCGCGCGGGATACGCGGCCATGGAACGGCACCCGGGGATCCGAATAGCTCTCCCCGCGGTACAAACGGACTCCCCGGCGACATCGATTACGGAGCCGGGGGACATTCCAACCTCGCCGGAGCAGGCCATCGCTTGCATAGTCCAGGGCTGGATGGAAGTGTCGGGACCTGCCACCGCCACGGCCCTTGCGCTCAGGGTGGGGCTCCCCGCTTCATTGACGGCCCAGGCCCTATACGCGCTGGAAAGTGCCGGCGTGGTGCTGCAGGGGAGCTTCAGTCCCGGGGATACAGGTCCTAAGGAAGTCGAATGGTGCGACCGGCGATTGCTGGCGCGCATCCATCGCCTCACCCTGAGTCAACTTCGGCGCGAGATCGAGGCCGTAACCGCCGCCGATTTCATCCGTTTCCTTATTCGCTGGCAACACGTGGAGCCGAACAGCCGACTCCACGGCCGCGCCGGGGTGCTGCAAATTATCAAGCAGCTTCAAGGCCTCGAGCTCCCGGCCCCCGCCTGGGAGGAGCAGGTCCTTCCCGCGCGGATCTCACAATTCGACCCCATGGATCTGGAAAATTTATGCCTTGCGGGGGTCGTGGCCTGGGGAAAGTTGAAACCGCCTCTTCCCTACAACGGGTCCAGAGCCCACGATACAGTCGGGCCGGAGGGGGTATCGGGCCGCCTGGCTCTCCGGACCCAAAGGGGCCGGCGCCAGGCACCCACCCGGGCCGCCCCCATCGGCTTTGTCCTGAGAGAGGAACTGTCTGTTTTCCTCCAACCCGGCCGCGCTCCCGGGGACGAGATCGATTCCCTGTCCACGGCTGCCCGCGACGTGGCCGATTACCTTGGGCGCAATGGAGCATCCTTTCTCACCGAAATCGCCCGGGGCATAGGGAGACTCAAAACCCAGACGGAGAGGGCCCTGTGGGAGCTGGTCGCCCGCGGCCATGCCACGGGCGACGGTATCGCGGGACTTCGCACATTGCTCAGCCGTGAGGCCAAACGGCACAAGAGAAAGCGTCCCCTGCGGGGCGTTGTTCCATCCACCGCCATACCCACGGGGCGCTGGTCCCTGTGGAGGGCCGAGACCCAAGGTCTCGAAGACAAGAACCCCGAGAAAGCCCACGAAGCCGTGGCGCGCCAGTTGCTTGCCCGTTACGGAGTGGTCTTTCGAGACCTACTGGCTAGGGAAACCAACGCGCCTGCGTGGTGGATGCTGCTCAGGATCTACCGGCGGCTTGAGGCCCGCGGGGAAATTCGCGGCGGCCGGTTCGTGAGCGGCTTTGTGGGCGAGCAGTACGCTCTTCCCGAGGCCGTGGAGGGGCTTCGGGCCATGCGCCGCGGGGTTTCGGAAGGTAACGAACCGGTGGTGGTCTCCGCCGCTGATCCTCTGAACCTCGTCGGCATCCTAACGTCCCAGCCGCGGGTATCCTCCACTTCAGGTTTGACCATCGCTTTTAGAAACGGGGTCCCTCAGGAGATCGGACCTCTGGGTACCGTGCGGGCACAGCTCCCCCGCCGCCACGTAGCTTCGCTTAAGGCCCAGGTCTCGGGGAACAAGAAAGAATACAGTGACCCGTAGGCTTAAAAAACCTTCGGGATATCAACTGGAACCGGCCGGCTTCGTCTCTGGATCGGGGTTGACCTCCGGCGCGGCGGTATCCTTGGAAGCCGCGTCGGCTTCCACACCCGCTTCAACCTCTGGCGCTTTACTACCTTCAGGCGCAGCTTTTTCTGCCGGTGGCGGCATTGCCGCGGCTTTTGCGGCCGCAGCCGCAGCTTGAGCTTCTTGAGCGACTTTTTGACGGGCCGCTTCTTTAGCCATCTGCCGGGTCTCGCGCTTGAGTCTCTTGATTCTTTTTCGGAGTTTGCCGACTTTCATACGCTCGGGGGCCCCGGCGTGAAGTTCCTGTTTTTCCTTCCTGAGCGTTTGGATCGTCTGCTTGAGCGAACTGATAGTCGCCACGTCCTTCGTAACGGCCCCCAGGGGTATCCCTTCCGCCTTGGCAATAGCCTCGACGAGTTCTACCTTCTTCATCCCCCCCACGCCCTGCAGGTTAGTGATCTCCTTGGCCCTCTCTCTCAGCTTGGGCACGGTCATTTTTCTCAGCTCGTCCAGATCCACAACTTCCCCCTTTGGTTATCTTGAGTTATGTTGCCTACGGGTACCACATTCGGTATGAAAACAAAAATGGTTAGATCCAAAGCGAAATCTGCCAGGAAAACGACCCAACCGAGGTCCGTGCCCGGCGCCAAGAACCTGACGAAGATTCTCTCCGTTCTCCAACGCGCCTATCCGGATGCCAAACTCGACCTGGACTTCTCAACGCCTCTCGAGCTTCTCGTCGCCCTCATCCTGGCCGCACAGGCCAGGGACGACCTGGTCAACCAGGTCACCGCTTCGCTCTTTCGCAAATTCCCCACCGCCCGGGACTACGCCCGCTGCCCCCTTGCCAAACTCGAGCAGGAAATTCGGAGAATCAACTTTTACCGCAATAAGGCGCGTCTCATCCAGAACTGCTGCCGCCAGCTAGTGGAGCGCTTTGCCGGCGAGGTCCCGGACATCGTCGATGAGCTGACGGCCCTCCCCGGAGTGGGGAGAAAGACCGCCAACATCCTGCTGGGCAACGCCTACGGGAAAGACACCATCGGCGTCGATACCCACGTCATGCGGCTCTCCCAAAGGCTGGGCTTCACCCGGCAAAATCAACCGGACAAAATCGAAACGGACCTCACGGGTCTCGTCCCCGCCGGACAGCGGGTGCGGTTCTGCCACCTGCTCCAGTACCACGGACGGCGCGTCTGCCTGGCCAGGCGGCCGCGCTGTCCCGAGTGCAGTGTTAAAACCCTCTGTCCGTATCCGGAGAAGACGGCCACGAATTGAAGGGAAAAACCGGGTTGGGATGGGCGAGAACCAGGACCTTCGTGGACGCGGGAAGGGTGGCGCGGCTCAGCATGAGCCGCGAGTCGTCCTTTTGCCGAACCGGGAAATAGTCCCGGATAAAACCGGAAAAAAGCCCGGATTGGGCCGGATCATCGTAATGCATGGGAATAACTACGGGCGGCTTGACCTGCTCGATCACCTTGAGGAGATCCTCGAAGCCCAGGTTCAGCCGGGCGTCAATGGGGGTCATCATCACGTCCACCCTGCGCATGATCTGTTCCTGCTCCGGTGTGAGCAGGTGGCCGATGTTGCCGAGATGGGCGATACAGAGGCTTCCCATTTCAAAGATGAAAATGGAATTGGCGACCCCCCCCCATCCAAAGCCTCTCTGGCTGGGCAGATTCACAATCACGATGTCTTTCACATGGGTATGGATGGGATTCCAGGCCTGTTCCAGTGTGATTCCCCTGAGGACCCGTGGATTGCCGCCCACCGCGCCGACATTGTTGTGAGTGAAGTGGTCGTTGCTCACCGTCACCGCATCGGCTTCGATTCCCGGAGTTACGTTAAAGTTAGGATCCGTAACAATCTTCACCTCGGCCTCAGAGTGAATGAGAAAACTCGAGTGTCCGAACCACTGGATGAAGTAGGGATGGGAGGGGTCCCGGGGGCCGCCGCGAACCTGGACCCGGCTCGTCCCGCCTTCGAGCAGGCGGGTGAGATAGGGATTGCAAATAGCCGCCGCCATGCCGCGCAGGCCGAGCCAAAAAAGTCCCAAAAGGAGCCCGATAAAGCCTCGCCGTTTCATAGCCCCTCCTCGATGAGCACTGACGTAAAACTTGAAATCCGGGTGTCCGTTGACCTCCACGCGCCTTCGTTCAATCCCGCCTTCATGCACGCTTGTTGCAAAAAAGTCTCCATGTCCCAACCGTATTCCGTGGCGACCTGCGGCAGCAAGACCCCCCTCCTATCGCCCCGGGCGACATGAAGGCCGTGTTGTCCCACCTCTAAGGCGCTGAAGTCATCGACGGGTTTAAGGGGTGAAAGTATGGAGATTGCGATTTTGATCTCGGGAATCTCGCTCTCGGCCACCGGGGAAAACCGATGGTCCTGGGAGGCCGCAGCCTCGGTCATCTCGATAACCGTCCTGAAAAGGGGAGAGGTCGCCACGCAGGTGCCCACGCAGCCCCGCAGTTCGTCCCCCTTGTGCAGGGAAACAAAGGACCCGTAGAGAGTACTCAAAAGGTAGGGATCCTGGACCTCCTCGTGGGACGGCCGCACCCGGTGAACAAAGCTTTCCAGGGTCTGCCGGGAAAGCCTCAGCAGCCTTTTTTGGGATTCGAACGGAAAAGCGATGGTTTCCATCTCGTTCCCTTTCCTCAAGGAAGGGCTACCCTCCGCTCCCTGCCCGCGGCCATCCGGATTCCCGGCCTCCCGGAGGCCGGATACCTCTTCGGCGCGGTGGAACGCTGCGGGGATGCCAGCCACTGGACTTTCCCCTCAGGAGCAGGACCGGCAGGTGCCGTACCACGACAGCTGATGGGAGGTCACGGTGAATCCCCCGGGGGGCAGAGAAATGGGCCGGATCTCGTTTTCCGCGTCGACAAAAACATCGTAGACCTTCCCGCAGCTCTTGCAAATAAAATGCTGGTGGCGACCCAGTAGCGGGTCGAAGTGCTGGGTCCGGTCCAAAACAATCACCTGGAGTTGCCCATCGGCCACCAGCTTTTGGAGATTGCGGTAGACCGTTCCCAGGCTGATGCTCGGAAGCTTTTGCCGTACCCGCTCGTAGACCTGGTCCGCCGTCGGGTGCGAGGTGTCACCCGAGATTTCGTTCCAGATCACTTCCAGCTGTTTGGTACGCCTGCGCAGGCTCGTTGCCATGGACACCTCTAAGAGACGAGGTCTTCAGCCAGCGATTTTCTGGTCTCCGCGTCCAGACTCGCCTCGGCCTTGTAGTTTGGATGATCCACAATCAGTTTAACCTCTTCCCGCCCCTCAACCAAGGCCCGGCCCATGGCGGGCTCCAAAGGGAATCTGACGTACTGCACGGCGCTGATCTTGTCCTCTTTGCTGCGCTCTTCCTCGAAGCGGGCGCGCTGGCGCGGGAGATCGCCGATCTTGAGATAGAGAGCCTCATCCATGCCCAGGAACTTTAGCAGCTCCTCCCTCAAATGGCTCTGGTCTTCGATTTCCAGGAGAAGGGTCGCGCTGAGCTCGCCGGGACCCGGAATGAGACCGTTGTAGACCTCCAGCTCTTCCCTGATTTTGTCGAGGTCCGTGATCCGCTCGGCGCGAAGCATTTCCTGGATTTGAAAGATCACCGTCTCCCGGTTCTCAAAGACCAAGGTCACCTGGGGTCCCACGGGCACTCGCCGTTTCTTTTTTAGCTCAATAATCCCGCGACGAAAGTCGTCGCGGACCTTTTCGTAAGAGGCCAGGCCTTGTATATCGTCCAGTGCGATGTTTTTCATAACCGGCTCATTCCTCCAGACCGTAGGCTCTGGCCAGCACCCGGACCGGATGCATGGATTTACGTCCCGTACCCTGCTCGATCTGCAGACCCGCCAGGGGGCAATCGGAAACCGTGAGGTCAGGATGGTTTTCCCGAATCTCTTTCAGCAGGGAGTCGGCCACCTTGAGCGACAGGTCGAAGTATTCCCGCTTGAGTCCCCATGTGCCGTCGATGGCCGCGCACTTTTCCATGAGGTGAACCTCGGTATCGGGGATGAGGGCCATGAGATCCCGGGACTTGTAACCCATATTCTGTGCCCTCAGGTGGCAGGGCATCTGATAGGCCAACCGTCCCATTCCCCGGGCAAAATCGGTATTGAGCTTCCCTTCCGCATGGAGCCTCATGAGGTACTCCGAGATATCAAAGGTCCGCTCGGCAACGGAAGCGGGCTCATTCCCGGGAAGGAGGAGCGGATACTCCTTCTTGATCACATAACTGCACGTGGGACCCGGTACCACCACATCGTAGCCTTCCCGGACCAGGGCGTGGAGAGAGGCAACATTGGCCCGCGCGCTGGCCTTGGCCGCCTCCATGTCGCCGCCGTCGAGGAAGGGCATACCGCAGCACTGCTGTTTGGGACACTCCACCCGGCAGCGGTTCTTTTCCAACACCCGTACCGAGGCGCGTCCCGTCTCCGGTTGGTTGTAATTGACGCTGCAGGTATAAAACAGGGCGACCTTCTTGCCGTCACGGGTTCCCTGCTGCTCGCCGCGCCGCTCGAACCACCTCTGAAAGGTTTCTCTCGCATAGGACGGCAGGATCCGTTCCCGGTGCAACCCTAGGAATTTTTCCATGAGCCAGCGGTTGATGGAATTACGCAATGCCCAGTTGGCGATGGGGGCAAAGAGACTTCCCAGGCGCCCCATGCGGTCCACCTGGCCGAGGAAGTAGTCCTGAAGCGACTGCCCGTCCCGTTTGACCTGCCCTGCTTTGGACCGCAGCATGAGGCGGGGAAAATCAACCTCCCAGCGATGCGGAGGCGTATAGGGGCAGTGGTTGTAACACAACTTGCACTGGTAGCAGAGGTCGGTGACGCTTTTCAGGTCGGCGCTTTCGAGCTTGTCCGCTTCGCCGTCCACGGACTCCCGGTCGAGCCGTTCGAAAAGGTCGTTGAAGGAGGGGCAGAGGTTGTAGCAGCGCCGGCAGCCGTTACAGACGTCAAAGACACGGCGCAGCTCGCCCTCTGTTTTCTCCTTATTCCAGAAATCCTCGCTATCGAGCTGAACGGACATCAACTTTAGTCCTAGGCATGAGACCACACACTTGCCGCAGAGGGGTCCAACCCCCACCACCCTATCCCCGCGGCGGTGGGGAGTCGTGGGGAGTGGAAGAACATCGCCACCCCCCACAACAGGGTGATAACCGGCGGGGTATCAACTCACACGGCGTCGGCTGGATCTTTGCCCGCGATCAGCTTCTTGCCCTTGGTGAAGCGGCCAGCGTGGGATTTCTCCGCCTTGGCCAGGGTCTCGAACCACTCGGCTAACTCGTCCAGGCCTTCCTGGCGCGCCGTCTTGGCAAACCCCGGATACATCTCCGTGTACTCGTAGGTCTCGCCGTCAATGGCGGACTGGAGGTTCTTCTCCGTGTTGCCGATGGGAGCATTGGTGCATGGGTCCCCGACCTCTTTTAAGAAGTCCATGTGCCCGAAGGCATGCCCAGTCTCGGCCTCTGCCGTGTCACGGAAAAGGCCGCCCACATCGGGATATCCCTCGATATCCGCTGTGCGGGAAAAATAGAGATAACGCCGGTTAGCCTGCGACTCGCCGGCGAAAGCGGCTTTCAAATTGTCGAGGCTCTTGGTCCCTTTGATACTCTTAGCCATAACACTCCTCCTTCTTTTTGAGATTAATGATAACGATTACTGTTTTTATAGCAGGTGTACCGGCCTGTCAAGAGGGGTCCCCATTTTTTCGTTTTTCTTCTCTCGTAATCCTCCGTATACAGTCGGCGGGCCCTGCAGCGGGTCAGGCCTTTCCCCTTCTGGACGTCGCGGCTTTCTGGTATGGTGGCTGCAACGTTGACTTTGGATTGACATGATCAGCATCGAAGAATTTCGTAAATTGGAGTTGAAGGTCGCCACCATCAGGCAGGCCGAGCCCCATCCAAACGCCGACAGGCTGCTCGTGTTGCGCATAGATCTCGGCTCCGAGGAGCGCCAGCTCGTCGCCGGAATCCGCGGACACTACGCGCCCGAAGATCTGATCGGGAAACAGATCGTGGTGGTGGCCAATCTCGAGCCGGCAAAGCTGAGGGGAGTGGAAAGCCAGGGGATGCTTTTGGCCGCAGTGGATGATGGCGGTATCGTTATTCTAACCCCCGAGAAAAGGGTGAAGACTGGAAGCCGCGTCTCCTGATGCACCCTGGGACGCCGAAGTACAGTTCCCGCCAAAGCCACGGCGCGCTTAAATCGCTTTCATCAGAACCAAGCGAGAATGATCCTCTCCATTTGTGGGAACACGGCACCTGGCCAAGGGACCGTCAGGATCATGTGGAAAACTCCGATCTGAAACGCCGCAACTCCTACCACGTAAATCAAGGAGACCCAAAACTTCTCCCGGGCCTGCAGGGTCAGATAGAGGAAAACGAACAGGGGAACGCTAACGACGAAGCCAACGAGCCATATCCCGGCAAAAAGGCCCAGGGTCCAGGCAAAGAAATTCGTGGCCCTGCGAATGACTGCCGAAACAGGCACGCTGCGGTCCACTGGAAGGTCCATGAAGCCGCCGGCCTCGACGTCCTCCTGGGTTCGCGGCCGGACGAAATCCAAAACGAGCTGCGCCAAGCACAGGGCCAATGCAGGGATGACAATGGCGAATGGGAACCGCCGGGCCGCCGCAAATTGCCATTGCCACGCCGTCCCCACGGCGCATAAAAACAGTCCCGACAGGACCAGGGTGAAGAGACTGTTTGCCTGGAAACGGAATTTCACAGGCCCCATGCGCCGCTTCGGCGCTCCTCCCCTCACCTTTCCCCGCTGCGTGCGAAACCCATAGACCAGGCTTCCCAGAGTGAGAAGCACGATGGCGATGACGATGGGACGGCTGAGCCATGCCGCCCCATAACGAGTTACCGTAATGTTGAGATTGTTCTCGATTATCTTACTGAGGACGAGCCCTAGAATGATGGGTGGTCGAGGCCAGCCAAAACGCTTCATAAACCATCCGAGAACGGAGAAAAACAGCAGCGACCACAAATCTCCATAGTTGCGACTTGACTGATACGCGGCCAGAAAAACCATGGCGGTGATCAAGGGAGCCAGGAGATGGATCCGCACCAGAGAGACCTTGGCCAGCAAGTTGGTGGAAAGGAGGCACAGGGCCGTCCCGAAGATATTGGCGATGGCGATGCTCCAGACCAAGGTGAAGGTCACATCGAGGTGGGTGGACAGCATCGCGGGGCCCGGGGTAAGGCCCTGGATGGTCATCGCACCAAGAAGAAGCGCCATGGATGCGCTTCCGGGAACGCCAAAGGCAACCGTTGGAACCAGCGCCCCGCCTTCTTTAGCGTTGTTGGCCGACTCCGGTGCGATCACCCCCCGCACGTCGCCCTTGCCAAAGGTTTCCGTTGCGCCCCTTTCACTCTGCATGGCGTGCCCATAGGCGAACCAGTCTACCACCGCAGCGCCGAGACCGGGTATGGCGCCGATCCAAACCCCCAGCGCGCTGCAGCGGATAATCAAAAACCAGTGCCGCAGGGCATCCCTGATTCCGGTCATCACTCCCTTCAAGGCTTCTTTGGGGACATCGGCGATGCGCGTGCCCTTGATCACCAGGTCTACAACCTCCGGGATGGCAAAGATCCCCAGGGACACAGGGACCAGGGGCAGTCCATCCATGAGATAGAGTTGATTGAAGACCCATCGGTGAACGCCGCTCTGGGGATCCATGCCCACCATTCCAACCGTCATGCCCACAGCTCCCGCGACCATGCCTTTAAGGGGAGCCCGGCCGCTCAGGACGGCGACCATGGAAATACCCAGAATTCCCATCATAAAAAATTCCGGGGCTCCAAAGGCCATCACGATGGGTCTCAAAACCGGGATCATCAAGGCCAGAACGAGGGCGCCAAAGAGCCCGCCGATGAGAGATGCCATGTAGGCCGCTCCCAAAGCCCTGCCGGCCTCTCCCCTCTTTGCCATCGGATGGCCATCCATGATGGTGGCCTGGGAAGCCGCCGTACCGGGAACGCCGAATAGGACCGAAGGAATGGTATCCGACGTGCTGGTGATGGAGAGCAGTCCGATCATGATGGCGAAGGCCATGGTTGGATCCATGTCGAAGGTGAAGGGGAGCAAGATGGCCAAACCGACCAGTCCGCCAAGACCGGGAATGGCGCCCAGGACCAAACCCATGAGCACACCCATAAACAGAAAAAGCAGGCGCACGGGTACCAGGAGGTCCTGCAGTGCGGAAAGGGCTGCATCAATCATATTTATTCCCCGGAAAACGGGAGACAAGCTTACAACAACGATGCTACCGGAAGACGGTTGTGCGGGTCATCAAAAACTCTGTTTCCGAAATTGAGATAACCTCCACCACGGCAGCGCGGGATGTTTTCAGATCTCGCAAGCTCACGGCGGGACCATCGTGGCCCGGTCGCATCCCCTTGCGTTCCCGTCTAGCCAGTATCGACGGCGAGCTTTCGTTATCTCAGGAGTAGCAATTCCCTATACTTCTCAACGATCGCCCGTGGTGCCTTGGCCAGGCCCTCGATGTCGGCCACCACTTCTTGCCAGGGCGCCGGAGAGATGATCATTCTCTGTCGTTTGGCTTCGGCCAGGAACTTGTCGTCCTTAAGCGTATTCTTGAACGCATCGCGCAGCACCTTGACGCGGTCGGGAGGGGTGCCCGGAGGAAGCACGAACATTCTTAGCCGGCTCCAGGTTCTTATCAGGAATTGGGCCAATTGCTTTTGCTCGGCGTTCAGATTGAGATCCTCGAGGGTGGCCACTCCGGAAAACGGCTCCAGCCGAGGTTCTTTGCCCATGGAAAGGATAGGCCGGATGATCCCATCGTCCAGCAACCTTTTGTAGGTGGTGATGGCGCTCTCCTGAGACGTGACGCGGCCATCCGTCTCCCCCCGCTCTACGGAGGCAAAGGAGTCCGCCGAGCCGCTGTAGCCAAGGATATTTTTCACCGGAAGCCCGATGTCCTTGAGAAACTCCGTCGCTACGGCCGAGGCCGTGCCTCGACCGGTCTCGGCCATGCCGAGAGTTCCCTTGTAGTTTTTCAGGTCCTCAAGGGTACGAATCGGCAAATTGCCTCGGATAAAAACTATCCTCGGAAGGGTACCGATGGTTGGTTCGTCGAACCAGATGTATTTCAACGGGTCAAACTTGACCGTCGGGTCATCCATGAAGGCCTGAGTAACAAAGCTATAGTGGAATACCCCTATGGTTCGCCCATCTCCCGGCTGCTGGGCGTAAACCCAGTTCGCGGCAATCAGGCTTCCTGCGCCGGGTTTGTTTTGGACAATGAACCTGGGCTTGCCGGGCACATAGCGCGGCATATGCCGCGCCAACAAACGAGCCAAACTGTCGAATCCGCCTCCGGCGCCATAGCCAACCACCATCGTGATGGTTTTCCCCTCAAAGAAGGAAGCCGCAGAGGCCTGCTTCGATGGGCCGCACAGAAATCCGGCCAAGATGAAACAAAAAGCCCCCAACCCGGCCCTGTACGGGTCCTGAAAGCGCATGGTTCCCATAAATCCTCCTTACGAAATTATGGTCGAACGACTCCTCACATGAGGATAAGCGTTGGCTTTGAACAATCGGCGCCGACAACTTGCGCCGGTATCGCGCCGGGCCCCATTCAAGAAGCCGGGGCCATGGGGTTAGCGGAGGGACAGGAGAGAGAAGGGTCCCGGCATGGCCAATGGAGGGGAGACTATCCGATGCCGAAACGTGTGTCAACCTCGGGATTTCCGGGCAAAGGCCGGAGAAGCCGCCGTCCAGGACTGCCACGGCACGGGTTTATTGCCCCCAAAGCTTTTTTGTGGCGAGCCGGGCGCCCTCGGCCAGGGTTTGGAACTTGGCCCACATGATGGTGGGGTGGCATGTGAGGGTTCCCTTCGCCCTCGATGAAAAGCCGCAGTCCACGGAGGCGATGACGTTCTCCCGCCCGACCAACCTGGCGTAGGTCACGATCCGCTGGCACACCAGCTCGGGGTGTTCGATGAAGTTGGTCTTGTCATCGATCACGCCGGGGAGGAGAACCTTGCCCGGGGGAAGCTTGACCTTTTCAAAAACCTCCCACTCGTGACCGTGGCGCGGGTTGGACGCCTCAATGGAAAGGCCCGCCGCGCGCACCTGCGGGACGATGTCGAGGATGTCTCCAAGGGCGATGTCATGGTGATGGGGGCCCTCGTAATTGCCCCAGCAGACATGGATACGCACCCGGTCGGGGGCTGTGTCCGCCAGCGCCCGGTTCAAGGCCTCCACGTGGAGCGCCGAGCGGCGGCGGAACTGCTGCACGGTAAATTCTGGAAAGTGCTGGTTGTAGTCCGAAGCGAGGTCCGGGCAGTCCACCTGCAGGACGAAACCCGCCTGGACGATGGCCTCGTACTCCCGCCTCATGACATCGGCTAGGGCAAACAGGTAGGCTTCTTCGCCCGGGTAGTACTCGTTCTTGCTCCTTGCCACCACTCCGGGCGAGGCCGCCGTCAGGAAGGCTTCCTGGACCTCGATCCCCGGTTGCTGCAGGGCGCTCTTCAAATTGGCGATATCGCCTTCTACCTGGGAAAAGTCCTTCCACGAAACAGGTCCCGTGACGGCCATGCGCAGGTCGCCCATGCTACCCACCCCGGCGTGCTGCTTGACGTACTCGGGGTAGTCGACCAGGTCCGAGCGGCGAAGCCGATCGCCCCTGCCCTTCTCGAACCCGGCCAGCCGGTCCCCGAAGTAACTGGAAAAGCCGGTCTTGCTCTGCTCGCCGTCCCCGACGACGTCGAGGCCGCATTTTGCCTGGCGTATAACGAGCTCGGCCACCGCGCTTTGGACCCTGTCGGCCAGGGCCCGGGCGTCCTGGGGACGTCCTTCGTCTTTGCCCTGGATCATCTGGAGCAGATCATCGGATCGGGGAAGGCTCCCGACATGGGTGGTTAACATTCGCTCGCCGCTTTGTTTCACGGGGTCCCCTTTCAAGCAGGTCCTGCCGCCAGGTCATGGGCTTTGGAATGATTGGCCCATAGCACAGGCGGGAGGACCCGACAAGCGCGGCCCACCCGGTCGGTGTCGGGGAAACGATCTTTACATTCTCATGGGGATTTGTTATCCGGTTTTCTAACGATTGATCCGTGTTTCCCCTTACCATTCCAACCCGAAAATGATCCAGATTACGGAGCCGGCGCCGCCACACGGGTCCCCCCTGCTTGGCGGCTGGCGTCAACAGAGCGGGAGAGCTTTCCGTGAAAGGTCCCGCTGGAACCTCGGCAAGCCACCCGTCAGTCGCCCCGGAACAACACGAGTTGGATGAACGCCTCTTTTCAAGGACGCCAAACCTATTGTGTGGTAGATCTCTCCGCGATTCGCTGGAATTTCCGGCAAGTCACAAAGAAGACCGGTTCGCGGGTGAAGGTCCTCTGCGTCGTGAAGGCAAACGCTTACGGGCATGGAGCTTCGGCGGTGGCCCGGGAGCTGGAAAAAGCGGGCAGCGACGCCTTCGGAACCGCCACCGTGGAAGAGGCCGTGGAGCTCAGAAAGGGCGGTCTCAGGTCGCCCATTGTGGTCCTTACGGGGGTGCGCCCCGAACAACTCGGGGAACTCAAACGATACCGCCTGACGCCGGTGATCTCGGATGAAGCCGTGCTCCGTCGCCTGGAAGAACTCGCCGCGCGGCGACGGGTCGGTTTGAATTTTCATCTGAAGGTCGACACCGGGATGGGAAGAATCGGGCTCCCCGCCGACCCCTGCGAGGCGTGGATTGGCGTCCTGGCGAAGCTAAAACGGCTCAAACTCGAAGGACTCCTCTCCCACTTCTCCCGGGCGGAAAGCGTCCTGCAGGACTATACCCTGGGTCAGTTGGAGGCTTTTCAAAGGGTCCTGCAAAAGATGCGCGCGGCGGGGCACAACCCTGACCTGGTCCATCTTTCGAACAGCGCGGCCGTGTTGACCTTGCAGCCGGCCCATTTCAACATGGTTCGTCCCGGCCTCATGCTCTATGGCTACCATCCCGGCGAAGCCACCACCGCCGAGGCCACGCTCAAACCGGCTCTCGCCTGGAAGACCCACATCCAACAGCTCAAGCGCGTTCCCAGTGGCTCGAACATTAGCTACGGCCAAACCTTCACCACCGAGCGCGAGAGCCTCATTGCAACGCTTCCCGTGGGATACGCCGATGGCTACAAGCGCCTATTGTCCAACCGCAGTGCCGTTCTGGTTCGTGGCCGAAGGGCCCCCGTTGTTGGATCGGTGTGCATGGATTTGACAATGGCAGATGTTACCGATATAGCCGGGGTGAAGCAGGGAGACGAGGTGGTCCTCCTGGGCAAGCAGCGGGAGGGGGTCATTTCAGTGGAAGAAATGGCCGGCTGGGCGCACACCATTTCCTATGAAGTCCTGACATCCATCAGTTCTCGGGTACCTCGCATCTACATTCATTAAAGGGGGGAAGCAAGACCGTGGGCAAGTTTCAGCGGGCTATGATCAGCGTGTCCGACAAGACCGGAATTATCGATTTTGCCCGAAACCTGGCGGGCCTCGGTGTGGAGATCCTCTCTACGGGAGGCACGGCAGATCTACTGCGCAAGAACAGCGTCCCGGTGAAGGAAGTTTCCGAGCTGACGGGCTTTCCCGAGATTATGGACGGGCGGGTGAAGACCCTGCAGCCCAAGATCCACGGCGGCATCCTGGCCGTGAGGGACAACCCGGACCACCTGGCCCAGATGAAGCAGCACGGCATCGTGCCCATCGACCTCGTGGTGGTCAATCTTTACCCCTTCGAGGCCACCGTGGCCCGGGGGGCGCCCTTCGACGAGGTGGTGGAAAACATCGACATCGGCGGCCCCTCTATGCTGCGGTCGGCGGCCAAAAATCATGCCGCCGTCGGTGTTATCGTGGACCCTGCAGATTACGACTCCGTCTGGACGGAACTTGATCAAAACAACGGCACCCTGTCCCCTGAGACCCGGCTCAGGTTGGCAAAGACGGCTTTCCGTCACACCGCCCGCTACGACGGGGCCATTTCCAACTATCTGAGCTCCCTCGACGAAAACCGCCAGCCCACCCTCTGGAGCCAGACCTTGAATCTCCAGTTCACCAAAGTCCAGGACCTGCGCTACGGCGAGAACCCGCACCAGCAGGCGGCCTTCTACAGCTCTCCGGCAGACCGCGGCGTTTCCATTACTCAGGCCAGGCAGTTCCAGGGCAAAGAGCTTTCCTTTAACAACATCCTGGACGCCGATGCGGCCCTGGGATGCGTGCTGGAATTTACCGAAACGGCGGCGGTGGCCATCAAACATACCAACCCCTGCGGCGTGGCCGTATCCGGGCTCTCCCTTGCCGACGCCTTCCGCAAGGCGCGCGCCTCTGACCCCGTCTCCATTTTCGGCGGCGTCATCGCTTTCAACCGTCCGGTGGACGAGGAAACCGCCAAGGAGCTCAAGGAGATTTTTCTGGAGATCGTCATCGCTCCGTCCTTCACCCCGGAGGCCCGGGCCGTTCTCTCCTCCGCCAAGCGCCTTTTGAACATCCGCTTGTTGGAGGTCGATATGACCCCCGCGGCGCGCCGCGGGTACGATCTCCGGCGCGTCTACGGCGGCCTTTTGGTGCAGAACTGGGACCAGGTTTCCGTAGACGTCCGAAACTGCAAGGTAGTTTCCGAACGCCATCCCACGGAGGCGGAAGTCGACGCCCTGGACTTCGCCTGGAGGGTGTGCCGGCATGTAAAATCCAACGCCATCGTATTCGCCACGCGGGACCGGCTTCTTGGTGTTGGCGCGGGACAGATGAGCCGGGTGGACTCATCCAGGCTCGCGGTCATGCGCGCCCACGAGCACAAGCTCGACCTTACCGGCTCAGCCGTAGCTTCGGATGCCTTTTATCCCTTCCGCGACGGCGTGGACGAAGCCGCCAAAGCGGGGGCCAGGGCGATTATCCAGCCGGGGGGATCCATCAAGGACCAGGAGGTCATCGCGGCGGCCAACGAGCATGGGTTGGCCATGCTCTTTACCGGGATTCGGCACTTCCGGCACTAGGAGCCCCCATCGCCAATGGCTTGAGCCTAACGATTACGGGTCGTGCAAAATAGAGAGTGAAGCAGGAAATCCTGACAAAGCTAGGGAGCCGGGGGGCAAGGATGCTTACCGGCCTTCACGCTTCCCAGTCTCCAAGCTCCAACAAGTAACTGCGCCCATGAAAATTCTGGTCATCGGCGGCGGAGGACGGGAACACGCACTGGTTTGGAAGCTCCGGCAGAGTCCCGTGGCGGAAAAACTCTACTGCGCTCCCGGCAACGCCGGCATCGGCGAGATGGCGGCCCTGGTTCCCATCCAGGCCGAAGCCATCCACGAGCTCGCTGACTTCGCTGCAAATGAAAATATCGATCTCACCGTGGTGGGACCCGAGATCCCCCTGACCCTCGGTATCGTCGACTGTTTCCGGGAGCAGGGTCTGAGAATTTTCGGTCCCGACCGCGCCGCTGCCAGGTTGGAGGGAAGCAAGGGCTTCGCCAAGGAACTCATGGAAGAGAACGGCATTCCCACGGCTGCCTTTGCCACCTTCACCGAGCCCAAAGCAGCCAGGGAGTACGCCGCCAGGACACAGCCCTGCGTGGTCAAGGCCGACGGTCTGGCCGCCGGAAAGGGAGTCACCCTCTGCACCAGCCCCCAGGACGCCGAGCGCGCGGTGGATGACATCATGGTGCACCGGGCCTTTGGCGAGGCGGGAGAGCGGGTGGTCGTGGAGGAACTCCTGAGCGGCGAAGAAGCCTCTTTCATGGCCCTCACGGACGGAGAAAATTTCCTTTCCCTCGCTTCCTCTCAGGACCATAAAGCCGTCTTTGACGGCGACCGGGGACCCAATACGGGAGGAATGGGGGCTTATTCCCCTGCCTCCGTGGTTACCCCCGCCATACAAAGCGAAATTGAAGAAAAGATTCTCAAGCCCGTGCTGGCGGGGTTAAAGAAAAGGGGGATCTGCTACCGCGGCGTGCTCTACGTCGGGTTGATGATCACCCAAGACGGCCCCAAGGTCCTGGAGTTCAATGCCAGGTTCGGGGACCCCGAATGCCAGCCTCTAATGATGCGCCTTCAAGGGGACCTGGTAGCGCTGCTCGAGGCAACCCTTGACGGAACGTTGAGCCAAGTTGAGGCCCGCTGGCATGAGGCCGTCTCCGTCTGTGTGGTCATGTGCTCCCGCGGCTATCCCGGGTCCTACGTCAGGGGAAAAGAAATCCTGGGCTTGGAAAGCTTGAAGAGTTGGGATAATGGGTTTGTCTTCCACTCGGGAACTGCAAAGAAGGACGGCCGCTGGTTGACCGCCGGCGGGAGGGTTCTCGGGGTCACGGCCCTGGGGCGAAACATCGAACTGGCCGTCCAAGAGGTGTACCATGCCGTGGGCCAGATCACATGGGACGGGGTCCAATACCGCCGGGACATCGCCAGCAAGGCCCGCCGTACCACCTCTTAAAGGAGCATCCGTATCGTGAAAGCTTCCCCTTCAAACCAGGTTAAGGTCGGTATCCTTATGGGCAGCGCCTCGGATATCGACGTCATGCACGAAGCCGAAAAGCGCCTCGACTATTTTGGCATCCCCTACGAGACCCGGATCCTCTCGGCGCACCGTTCTCCCGTTCAGACCCTGGAATACTCGGACACGGCGGAGCGAAGGGGGCTCCAGGTCATTATCGTCGGCGCCGGCGCGGCGGCCCACCTGGCCGGCGCGGTGGCGGCAAAAACCACTCTTCCCGTCATCGGCGTCCCCATCGACTCCTCCTCTTTAAAAGGCATGGACGCGCTGCTGGCCACGGTGCAAATGCCGGCCGGGGTACCCGTGGCCACCATGGCCATCGGCAAGGCCGGAGCCGCCAACGCGGGGATTTTTGCCGCGCAGGTCATTGCACGACAAGACCCCCGGGTCGCCGCCAGGCTGGCTCAGCTTAAAGAGGAGCTGGCCTCGAGCGTCGAAGATAAGAACCGGAAGCTCCAGAGTGAAAGAAAAAAGTAACGATGCATCGCTGGAGGAGGCCGTGGAGGCGTTGCGGTCCGGCGAGGTCATTGTTTTTCCCACCGAAACCCTTTATGGATTGGCAGCCAACGCCTTGGATCCCAATGCCGTCAACTGCGTGGCGTCCCTCAAGGGACGGAACCCCAACCGGCCCATGCCGCTGATCATTGCCGACGTGAAGGGGCTCAGCGAAGTTGCCAGGGACATACCGCCCATGGCAGAAACGCTCATGCGGCGCTTCTGGCCGGGTCCCCTGACCCTGGTGCTCCCGGCAAAGAAAGGGTTGCCTGCCCCGTTGCTCAATTCCGACGGAAGGGTCGGGGTCCGGGTCTCCAGCCACCCGGTGGCCGCCGCCCTCGCCCGCGGGCTGGGCTCCCCCATCACGGCTACCAGCGCCAATCCTTCGGGGAAGGCACCCGCGAGGACCGTGGAGGAAGCCCGCCGTTATTTTTCCGCTAGGGTTCGTATCTTTATCGACGGCGGAGAGCTCCAGGGCAGGCAAGGATCCACCGTTGTGGCATTTCCCCGGGACGGTCTGGAGATCATCCGCGAAGGCGCGGTAAGCGCTGCCGCCATAGCAGAGGCCCTGGCCGAGGGCCGCTAAAAGTTTTTTACCCTTAGGAAGACCCATGGTTCATATCGCCCCCTTTCGCGGCATCGTCTACAATCCCAAAAAGACCCGTGATTATTCCAAGGTCGTTGCCCCTCCTTACGACATCATCTCGCCCGAGGAGCAGGAAAAACTATACCGCAAATCGCCGCACAACGTCGTCAGGCTCATTCTCAACCGGGAGTCCGATCCTTACGAAGAAGCCGCGCGCACCTTTAGCCAGTGGCAAGCCGACGGCACTTTGCTGCGCGCGGACCGGCCGGCCATCTATTTCCTCAAGGAACGTTTCAACATGAAAAACGGCGAGGCAAAGGAGCGCCTTGGCTTTTTGGCCCTGACTCGCCTGGAAGAGGGCGCCCTGGGGGGCGTTCATCCCCATGAGAAGACCCTCAAGGCGCCCTTGGAAGACCGCATCCGCGTCCTTCAGGCCTGCGGCGCTAACCTGAGTCCGATCTTCGCCCTCTACTCCCAGCCCAAGCAAAATATCACCCTGATGCTGGAAGAGCAGGTGCGCGGCGTCGCCCCGACCATTCAGGTCAAGGGCGAAGGCCAGGGGTCGTGTCTTCTCTGGGAAATCGCCGACGCCGAGCTTATCGGCTCCATCCAGCGGCAGATGCAAGACCAACCCCTCCTGATTGCCGACGGTCACCACCGCTATGAGGCCGCCATGAGGTATCGCGACCGGCTACGGTGCGAGCGGGGAAATGGCACCGGCCTGGAACCCTTCAACTACGTCATGATGTATTTCGCCAACATGAGCGAAGAGGGGGTCGTCATTTTGCCCACCCATCGGCTGGTGCGCGAGTACCCGCCCCAGCCCTTTCTTCAGCTTGAGCAGTCGCTCCAAAATCACTTCAACGTGGAACAGTATCCCAAGACTGCGGAGGGGAGGCGCACCTTTCTTGAGGACCTCCACAAGAGCGGAAAAAAGCGCAGCCCCATCGGGTCTTCTTTCAAAGGCGACCCCCGCTATTTGCTCCTTCGCCTCAAGAACAAGAAGAGCATGCAGCGGCTGGACAAAAAGATGAGCAACACTTTACTCGCGCTGGACGTGACCGTTCTCCACCACCTCCTCATGGAACAGATTCTGGGCCTCGGCGCACAGGCCCAGCTGGAGGGAGGAAACGTCACCTATCACCAGGACGCGGAGGAGGCCCTCAACGCCGTGGAAAAGGGGGCCGTGCAAGCGGCTTTTATCCTTAATCCGCCCCAAGCAGACCAGATCCTTGCCATCGCCATGGGGGGAGAAACCATGCCGCAGAAATCCACCTATTTCTATCCCAAGCTCCTGAGCGGTCTGGTTTTCAACAAGATCGACCTGGAAAACGGCTCCGAGAAACGGCCCAGCGACGCCCCCACCGATTAGGGGCAGACGGGGTCTTGTCCCATCACGACCCGGTGAGGAGACGAAGGAAATTCTAATGCTCCGGGTGATCGGCGAAGGGGAAACCCAAAAACTCATCGACATGCCGCGGGCGCTCAGGGTGGTGGAGCAGATCTTCCGCCACCGGGCGGCCGGGAAGGTGCGGAGCCTGCCGCGCCGAAGGCTCAGCAGCCGCCGTAGGCAGCTGAACGTCATGGCCGCGTGGCAGGCGGATTGGGATCTCCTTGGCCTGCGTGCCTACATGGGCGGGGCCAATACGATCACCCTTTACGACGGGCGCTCGGGAGAGTTTAACCTGGTGCTCAACGCACGGTACCTGAGCAGCCTACGCACCGGCGCCGCCAGCGGCGTCGCAGCCAAGTACCTCGCCCCCAAAAAGGCCCGTGTCCTGGGTCTCATCGGCACGGGCAAGCAGGCCGCCTTTCAGCTAGAGGCCCTCCTGCGGGTCCGTCCTATCCATCGGGTGCTCGTATTCGGACGCGATGGGAAAAAACGCAGGGAATTTATCGCCCGGATGAGCCGGCTCTGCGCCGCTGAACTGAAAGAAGCTTCCTCCATGGAGGAAGTTGAATCGGTCTCGGACATCATCGCCCTGGCCACCAATTCGACCACGCCCGTGCTGGAGGGCTCGCGCATCCAGGAGGACGTGCTCATCATTACCATGGGGGCCAACAGCCCAACGCGCCACGAGGTCGCCACGGACCTCCTCGGGCGCATGGATCTCGTGGTGACAGACGACCTAGCCACGGCACAAGACGGCAGCGGCGATCTTATCCTCGCCTGCCGGGCGGGGACCCTCAGATGGGAGAACGTCGTCCTCCTGGAAACCATCGTCAGCACGCCCAAAGCCGACCCCCGCCCCAGAAGGGTCCTGTTCCAGTCCAACGGAATTGCCGACGAAGACCTTGCCGTGGCCCGTTACGTTCTCGAGCAGGTTCGGAAAAACAAGCTTAAGTTGAAGGCAATCCCCGGCCTTTAGCCGGTCCACAAGCGATCCTGAATCTTTCCGCGCCCGCGGAGGCCTTGCCCCCCCGCAGGGAAAATTCTATTCTACCCTATCCCTCGTAAGAGGTACGCTATGGCCAAAGTCAACGCTCACCCACCGGATAGAAGTAAGAAATCCAAGGATTTTTACCGGGAGCTGAAAAAAAAGCATCTCGTCGCGCTTTGGAACGTGACCTCCCGGCTGCTTCCTCCGGAGCCCAAAACCAGGGTCCAGGCCCATCTGTGGAAGGGATCCGAGCTCCGCGATCTCGCCTATCAGGCGGCGGACCTGGTTCCCATCGAGAGGGGCGGGGAAAGAAGGGTGCTGGCCCTCGTGAACCCCGGCCTGGAAGGCAAGTGCGCCGCCACCCATACCCTGTGGGCCGCCGTGCAGATCGTGAAGCCCGGCGAGGTGGCGCCGTGCCACCGCCATACACCGTCGGCGGTCCGCTTCATCATAGAAGGGGACCGCACCTACACCAACGTGAACGGTGACAAGTGTATCATGAGCCGGGGGGACCTGGTTTTGACTCCTAATTGGACCTGGCACGACCACGGATGCGAGTCCGACAAGCCCATGATCTGGATGGACGGTCTGGACCTTCCCCTGGTGGGCGACCTGGACGCCGTATTCTTTGAGCCCTACCGTGAAGACCGCCACTCCGTTAAGACGATCAACGACTCGGAGACCAAATTCGGCGGCCCTCACCTCCGACCCACTTGGGAAAGCCACGAGACCGATTACTCACCGCTCCTCAATTACAAATGGGAATCCACCTACCGGACTTTGAAGAGAATCGGGGAAGGTCCTGCCAGCCCTTACGATGACGTCTGCTTCGAGTATCTGAACCCCCGGACGGGCGGGCCCGTTCTTCCCACCATCGGTTGCACTATTCAATCCATTCGGGGGGGCGTGCACACCAAGGCCCACCGGCAGGTGGGTAGCGCCGTGTACCACGTATTTGACGGCAGCGGCTACTCGGTCATCAACGGCCGGCGCCTTGACTGGGAACGGGGAGACTTCTTCGTCGTACCACCCTGGGCGTGGCACGAACACGTGAACGAAGGGCGGTCGGAAGCCATCCTCTTCGCGATTCAGGACACTCCCGTGATGAAGGCCCTGGGCTTGTACCGTGAAGAGCCCTATGGGGAAAACGACGGGCACCAAACGGTAATCGGTAAATTGGAAATCAAACGCTAGGGAGAAACATGGCCAAGTACCTTCAATGCAGCGAATGCGGGAAGATCGCCTTCTACTACGACGAATCCGTGGGAACTGAAAAACCCTTTTATTTGAGGTTCATGAGAAACCCGGACGGGACCCAACCGGAAACGGCACGCTGCTTTAGCTGCGGCGCCGTACCCCGCTTGCTGCACACTTTTATCAAAGAAGAAAAGGCCGCCGCCAAATAATAACGATCAGGTCGCCGCACGGTGGTAGGCCGGAACCTCTGAATAAGACGTTTCGTACTCCCCGTGCCCCCGTTGCAGTGCGCCCGGGCGGGTACTCCTCGCTAAATTTAAGGAAAACATTCCAGGCAAATCTTTCAGCCCGGGAAATAGACCGTCGGCTGCTGCGGAGGAACGAGTTTTTTCTCTCGGAATCTCTCAAGGAGCTCGGACTGGGATGGAACCGTTCGCACAAAGATAAAGGCAATGGGATCCGAGTAGATATAAACCCACTCGGGGTGATGGCGCAAAAGGGAAGTCACGCCGTGACTCCGTTTCGTGACGGCGATCTCCGTCGGGTAGCGCTCATTCAACCGGGACCATTTTTGTCCCCCTCCCATCCATTCCCAGCTGTCCTCGATGACCCGGTGGGGGTAAGCCGTGGTGTAGCGCCCGTCGATGGAAACGCGGGAGCCCGGGGAAAGCTTCCAAATGAAATACTCGCCCCAGTCAAAGGGCACGGCAAGGTTTCCCTCGATGCGGTTCCGCAACAGGAAATCGGCCGCTTGCGTAGGGTACTCCAGAGGACTGACCACCACACGAAACCGGTGCTCCACATGGATCTTTCCGATCCAGGCCCACAGGAGAAAAACCAGCAGGAGTATCCCCGAAGAGAAAATTTTCCATACGGCGGGAGACCATTCCTCCCAGCCCTTTTCCCTAGCGAGGCCCCCCAGAGCATGGAGCAAGCGTTCCATTCCCTCGGCCAGGAGGGGAGCGGCCGCAATGGCGAAAAGGGGGATGTGACGCTGATGGCGGAGCGCCAGAACGGCCGCCAGCAGGGTCAGGAGAACTTCCCACCGCCGCCAGGCCCCCTGGCGCAAGGACACGAGAACCACCAGGAGGGCCAATTTGAACTCGATAAAGGAGAGATCCCAGAGGGGGACGGGGTCCCACTCGGAAATGGGCCGGTCCAGGCGTAGGTCGCGCCAAAGGAATCCGAGGAGCTCCACACCGTAAGGGTTGACAAGCAGCGCCAGGAGGGCCAGCGCCGAGGGCAAGACCAACTGCATAAGAACAACCCGGCTCCCGCCGCCTTCAAAGTTGAGGCGCAAAGTGTTTACGAGGAAGAAAAGGCCTAAGGCACCTAGACCGGCCACAACGCCCCCGTGCAAATTGACCCACAGGACGGTCAGGACGGGCACGTAGAGAAGGCACCAGGAAGGCCTTTCTTCCCAGCGGTAAAAGAGAAAAAGAAAAACTGTGAAGAGCCCGTAGGTGAAGACCTGCGGCCGGATATTGAAGCCGGGGGAGAGAACGGCCATGACCCATATCAAGGTGAGGAAACCTAGCCATGGGTGGGGCGTCCTGCGTCGGACGATCCCGCTCAGCATCCAGAGGATAGCTCCCCCAAGGAGGACCTTCAGCAATATCAGGCCCGATGAACCCAGAAGACGGTAAATTCCATAGAAAACGATTTCGGCAAGCCACTCGTGATTGATCCAGGGATGGCCGGGGGCCGTGTACGAATAGAGATTGGTTGTAGGAAGCCCGCCTTGCGAGAGAATCTCCCGGCCGAAGAAGAGGTGTCCCCAGAGGTCGTTGTCCACCCCCGGGTATGAAAAGAAATAGACGAGGGAAGAGACGGCGAGAATCCCCAGGACACGGTCGAGCATGGGCGGGACCTTGAGAGGGTCGGCCATGGGGATGGATCCCGCTAGAGGGGCTGGACCTTTCTTTTCTTTCGCTCGATTCCCTTGAGCCCCGCCCGGGCAATCTTGTTATCGGGATCCAACTGCAAGGCTTTTTGGTATGCGGCTTCGGCTTCATCGAAAAAGGAAAGGCGGGCATAAACAAAACCGAGGTTGACCTGGGCTTCCGGGTCCTCGGGGGAGAGCCGCACCACCTGTTCAAATTCCCCCAGGGCGGTTTCGAAATGCCCGTATTTCAAATAGACAATTCCCAGGTTGTTGTGGGCGGCGGCGTCTCCTTCGATATCGTAGACAAAGATGGACTGGCCGACGCGGGCCACGGGCTCATAGGGGAGCAGCCAGGCAAACGTCTCCCTGTCCGGCAGATATACGGACTGAAGATTCGTGGCGCTGACGGCGAGAAAACGCGCGGACTTCGCGCCCGAGGCTCCGCAACGGTTGTAGGAGCCCGGAAGATCGATGGAGTGAATACCGTAATAGCACGGGTCGGCGGTGCCGAAGTAGCTTAGATAGACCTGGTTCAAGCCCTTCTCCTTCATAAACCCCTTGAGTCTCTTCAGATCCTGGCCCCAGTCCAGGTTGGAGTCCACGAGGTAGCGGTAACCATCGCCGGGGCCCACGAGCTCGTTGAAGTAGCCCAGGTATCCGGGAAAGATCGACAGAGTGGAAACCACCATCCAGGTTCCCGCGGCTGCAATGAGGGGACGAGCCAGGCGCGGCTCGCTCAACCGGATCTTCACGATACTGCTCGCCAGAACGATCATAAAGGGGTAAAGAGGTAAGATATGGCGGATTCCGATATTGAGATGGCTCAGCAGGCCCGCCAGCGCCGTCATGGCCATGGGGACCAGAAGAAAACAACCCGCCTCCCCGTCTTTGAAGGTCTTGAAAAGAAGCGCGGCAAGCACCGCTAGCATGAGCGGGATCGGCGTCTTCAAGATAAAAACGACGGGGAAATAGTACCACCAGCCTTCCGTGGAGTGCATTCCCATGAGAAAGGCGGAATGGCCGCCCTGATAGTGCAGCACCACGTTGTTGATTCCCTCGAAGAAGAGCTTCCATTGGCTCCCGTAATAGAAAAGGATCACGGCCAGAGCAATTCCCCCCATGGCAACCAGGGGGCTGAAGACCCGTACCGCTTCCTGGACAAATAACGGCGCCGTCATGGAGCGACGATCGGGAAGATGGCCCGCCATCAGGTTCTTAAAAACCTCGATCCTCAGACAGGCCAAAAAAAAGAGCATGGGAAGCAGCATGAGGGCGGAGAACTTGGTGAGGAGGGCCAACCCCAGGGAAAAACCGGCGAGGCCGAGACACCTCCACGATGGATGTTTCCCATAATTCCAATATAGGCGGACGGTGGCAAAGATAAAAAGCGTGACCGCAAGGTCGTTGGTGGTCACCCGGGAGTGGGCCATGAGATTGGGTTCGAAGGCGTAGAAAAAGAGGGCGAGGAGGCCGGCGGTAGGACCATAGAGATCCGTCGCCCATTGATACACCAACAGCGCCAGCACGAGTGAGAGAGAAACCACCACCAGGCGGGTCCAAAACAGCATGGAATCGGCGTTTGCGTTCGCCCGATAGAAAAACTGATACGCGAAATCGTAGCGGTCCCCCATCCCTTGGGCCCGCAGCCGCCAGCTGGGGTGATTCAACGGGATGGTAGGATGAAGAACCAGCAGGGGCAGCGCCGTTAGGACACGGACCAGAGGCGGATGGTCGTTCACGAGGCTAAGATCCCCGGTAAAGATCTCCGCATAGCCTATAGCCGAATTGATCGTCTCATCGAAGGTTGCGGAATCGCCGGACATGCCGGCAAGCGCCTGCAATAGAAACACCCCCACGAGGAGGCCCACCACCGCCCTGTGCGCCGCGCTTTTTCTGACCATTGCGGGAGCGACCAATTCCTTATTCCCCCACGTATCGTTTGCTTCCATGATACTTCCCTTAAGCAACGGCGCCTAAGGGGCTTTCAGGTACCTCTCACACCAAATCTGAAAGACCAGAAGTGTCCAGAGAAGCTTTCGGTTATCTTTCTTTTTTGCCATGTGTTGATCCATGAGCGCTCTGACCGTGGGGTAGTGAAAGAAACCATACCGCTTGATGCTTTCCTCACTGAGCTTGGCCTGCATGAAATCCTTAAGCTCCCCGGTAAGCCAGCGAGAGATGGGGATACCGAACCCTTTCTTCGGTCGGTTGGCGATACCTTCGGGAAGAATGCCGGCGGCGGCTTTTTTCAGCAGGTATTTTGTTTTGAAACCGTTGAGCTTGTAAAGCATGGGAAGTTTACAGGCGAAATCGACAAATTCGTGGTCCAACAGAGGGCACCGAACCTCCAGGGAATTGGCCATGCTCGCACGGTCGACTTTGACCAGGACCCCGTCCTGAAGGTAAAGCTTCATGGAAAGATAGAGGATCCGTTCCATATCCTTGGTCAACCTGCTGGCGCTGATATGGCGAAAGATGTCCTCGTAGGTATTGTCCCTGGCGAGCTCGGCTCTCAAGTCGGGGCTTAACAGAGCCCTCTTTTCCTGATCGATAAAGGCGCCCATCCAGATAAAAAACCGGATCTCCGAGGATACGCCGGCGCCTTTTAAGAACTGCTTGACCTTGAAATCCGTACTGAGATTATCATGCGACACGGGCAGATAGGAGGCCATGGCTTTGAGGCTGTTTTTAACGAAGGCGGGCAGAGAGTCGAAGTAGGTTACGAGCCTGTGGGCCTGGTAGGTCTGATAGCCGGCAAAGAGCTCGTCTCCCCCGTCGCCGCTTAGGGCCACCTTTACTTTTTCGGCAGTGAACTTGGAGAGCAGGTAGGTGGGTAGGATGGAGGCATCGGCCAGCGGTTCATCCAGAATGTCGGGTAGGGCCAAAAGGTGCTCGAGCATCTCTTTCATGGTAAAGACCTTGAGATGATGCTTTGCCTTCAGGCTACGGGCAATCTGCTTTGCGTAGAGACTCTCGTCGAAGGAAGGGTCTTCAAAACCGATGGAGAAACATTCCAGCTCCTGGTTTTGCTTGGTCGCCAGGGCTGCCACCAGGCCGGAGTCCAAGCCGCCGCTGAGAAACACCCCGACGGGCACGTCGGCCACGAGACGGGCCTTCACCGCCCCCTCTAAAATCGACCGGAGCTCTTCCACGTACTCCTCTTCCCTCTTGTAACCCATGGGATTATCCGTCAGCGGGATGTCCCAGTACCGGCGGCAGTCCACCTCGCCGTTTCGCACCACGAGGAAATGACCGGGCTCGATCTTTCGAATGGATTTGAAGATCGTGTGGGGGGCGGGAACGTATTCGTAGCTCAGGTACTTGCTCAGGGACTTCAGGTCGATTTCCCTACCGACCCGGGGGTGCCGGAGAAGGGCCTTGATTTCCGAGGCGAAGACGATGCCATCCTGCAACGTGGCATAGTGGAGGGGTTTTTTGCCGATGCGATCCCTCGCGAGAAAAAGGCTTCCGTCGCGCCCGTCCCAAAGGGCGAAGGCGAACATTCCCCGCAAACGGTCGAGGCAACCCGTTCCTTTTTCCTCGTAAAGGTGGAGGATGACCTCGGAATCGGATTGGGATTTAAAGCGATGTCCTTTCCCTTCCAACTCCCGCCTGAGCTCCATGAAGTTGTAAATTTCTCCGTTAAAAACCAGCCACAGGGTCTCGTCCTCGTTGCTCATGGGTTGGCCGGCGGCTGGGGACAGGTCGATAATGCTAAGCCTCTTGTGGCCGAGACCCACCGAATACTCCCCTCGCCTGAGCACCTTCACGCCCTCGTCATCGGGTCCGCGATGTTTCAGCGCCTCCCCCATGCGAACCAGCACGTCAGGGTCGATTTCCTCTGAACGGGAGGTATATCCGTAGATGCCGCACATGGCGATTACTTAAACTGAAAATCTCGCCCGGAACCGATCATAAAAGACAACCCAGAAAACAATAGCGCCAAAGGTAAAGAGAGAAACGATCCAGCCAACGGTGAAGGATAAAGGCTGGTAACGAAATTCCACAGTGTGCTCGCCCACCCCAAGGGAGACGGCACGAAAGAAGAGATTAGCCCGCAGTATCCGCTCTTCTTTCCCGTCGACAAAAGCACGCCATCCCGGGTAATAGGAGTCGGCCAGCACCAAGAGCCCTGGAGCGTTCAGGCTGGCCCGAATGGTCGCCGATCGATCGGAATAATGAACGATCTTCGTCTCAGACTGAAAATTCCCGTTGGCGGTGGTGGCCAGCCCTTCCTCGATAACAACCTCCTGAGTGGGGTCGAAATCGAGCCTGGAGAGGTGCTCCAAAACCAGCGCGGGATCTTTTTCTTCAACGGCCTTACCCACCGTATAGGCCCGCGGAACCGTCTGATCCAGACGATAGACCCACGAGGGGTATTGGGGAAAATGACGCACCAGGGATATTTCGCCCGCGGGGGGCTCGGCGAGGCTCATAATGTACTTCACATTGAACGCCTTTAAAAGATGATACTGGCGCTCAGGCGGGAGCTTGTTGGCTACATCGATAAAAACCCGATAGGGCCACCGGCGCAGCGCGTCCAGCTCCTGCATATAATCAAACCCCTGGAACACCCCCGTGTTCGGCAAAAGATTTTCCGTTATCAGGGAGTTCAAGGTCGCGAAGGACTGTCCCTCACGTACGACGTAGTAATTGGGGTGAACGTTATTGGGCTGGGGATAGTAGAACAGACGGTACGGCTCCGGATCGTGTTCCGTAATAGTCTTATTGCCGTGGAAAACAAATTCCGGGTCGAGCAGGTAACGGTAGGGCCGGTTGGCGGTGCTGAGATCGATGAACACCAGAGCCACCATCAGTCCCTGGAACAGAACCGCGCCCACCTTTTGCCGCTTGTGCAGCACCAGCAGCAGAAGCAACCCCACGGACAGCGCCGCCTGCCTCTCCAGGTAGAAAAGGGCCCCGGAGGCGCTTTTCACCATGGGGGAAAAATAGAGCGGCGTCTGGGTAATCCAGGCGATAAAACGGCTCGCCGAATCGCTGTCGAGGCGGGTGAACAGGTAGACCAGGGAGATCAGGGCGGTGAGCGATGAAAGCGCGGCAACAGTTCCTCGGGGCGGCGGAGCGCCGTCGTGAATAAAAGTGAAAAGGCCCCTTAGAACGGCAAAGACCACAAGGGCGTGGGTGATGAAGAAAAACTTCTCGGGAAAACGGAAGAGTTTAAATAGCGGAATAAATTTGTAGAGCCATGGGTACACCGGCGTATAACTGCCAAACGCCAGAATCAACGAGGCCACGAAGATCCCCAGAAAGACGGCCTTCTCCTTGGCTGAACCGACAAAACACCACAGGCACAATCCAAACAGGGCAATCATTCCCAGGTAATGGCTGACTATCAGAGGGAAATCGTTCAGAAAGAAAAATCGAGTCCCGCTGAAGATACTGGTGTCGACTTCGCCGTAGGGAAAAACAACGTCGATCAGGCTCACGGGCCTGAGAGACCAGGTCGCGGCCACTTCGTAGGACAGGGGCTTGGGCCCGCGCGACTCCAAAAAGAGTTCCGCCGTGGGCAGCACCTGGACCATGGCCAGGCCGATGGCGAGCACGTTGGCCGCTACCAGAATACGGAAACTCCGCGCGTAGGGGAAGGGCTTGTCTTGAGTCTTGAGCCTCAGCGCGTCAAATAACAGCAATCCCACGCTCATGGCATAGAGCTCCGGTGAACCGGCCAGAAACTGAATCAGGGAGACACCCGTAAAGGCCAGGACATTTCTTCGCGACCCGTCGAGAAAAGCCCTTTCCCCAAGGAGGATCAACCAGGGAAGCCAGATGGCTGTCTGAAAGTGATTCAGCAAGTTGCTCAGCGACACGATGGTTCCCCCCAGGGTAAACAGCAGCGCCCCTATAACGGCCAGATAGGGGGGGTATTTCCAATGACGGCACAGCAGGTAGGTACCGGAGATGGCGATCAGATAGTGTAGATAGAAAACCGCTTTGACTGCTCCGAAGAAGGGGAGCAGAGCGAAAAGAAAATTGGGCGGGTACAGAGCCCCGGACTGGAAATTGGCAAAGAGAGGAAATCCCATGGCCGTGTGGCGGTCCCACAACGGAAGCTCCCACGCCTTGAAGCTTTCCGCCAGGAGGTATCTCATGGGGTAGAAAAAAGGGCCCAGGTCGCGGAAAAAGGGTACCTGGTTTGTGCTTATCAACTCACGGTCGAACCACAGAAGGGAGATGAGAAGTAGCAGTAGCGCAAGATAGTCTTGTTTGGCAAGGCCCTTAGAGTTCATGAATCATGGACCAGACGGGAAAAGCGGGTGCCCAGCGTCCCGGAGGCTGCCCCGCCGTTAAACCTTGTGAGAATAGAACAAGGGGGGAGAACCACTGTCCTCCCCCCCCGGATGCTTCGTGCGCATCAACTACGCTGGATGCCGAGCAAGATGGTTTATCCGCAAGGCGTCCCGGCGATGGTGCCACTGGTGCTGCTGATATACCAGGTGCCGGTACTGCCGGAACATCCCGAGGTGACCGTGCCCGTCACGAGAAAGGTTGTGGAGGTTCCAGCCGTGGCAACGGTGACATTGCTGCTCTGGTTGAACCCGGTCAAGCTGCCAGGGGTACTTGTATAGGTATCGCTATCCACAAAATATGCCTCTTGAGCGGTCGCGGCATTCTTTATATTGGATTTGACGTCGGCGTCGTAGCCCCTTCTCCTATAAGCCGCAAACTGCGGGATGGCGATGGCCGCCAAAATACCGATGATCGCGATAACGACCAGCAACTCGATGAGGGTAAATCCACCCTCTGACTTCAATCTCAGTCTATTCATAACATCTATCTCCTCTCTCTTTTTTTCTTCTGTTTCTTTGTCGTTCACTTTTTACCCCCCTTGGACCCAAAAGGAACTCTTGATAGGACTCACCTCCTTCATTCCTCTAGCATCTGGGTGTCCCAAGGCCGTTGAAGGGGGTTGTTGCAAATTTTGGGCCATGCGATTTGACGCGGAATACAAATTTTTCGAACCGGGAAAAACACGAAACGTGTGTTAAATCAAACACTTAACTCTTGACAAAAAGTGGTGCAAATATTTGTAAATGACACATTATGGTAGGGTGGACAACCTGTGACAAAACAAGGCGTGTAGAATTGTGACAGGAAACGGTACTAGGCTTGGCTTTCTTCTTCGGTGAATCCGTGATTCTTGAGGCTTAAAAGTCCATATTTTTCAAGCCTATGCCTGAAGGAGCGGTAGTTGATTCCCAAAAGTTCGGCAGCTTTCTTCTGTACCCCGTTGGTTTTCTTGAGCGCTCCTAGCAGGAGACATTTTTCGTGGGTGGCAAGCTCGTCATCAAGGGAAATCTTCTTGCTAAAAAAGGCTTCGCCTCCCCCTGGGGTGGTCTTTTCCATGAGCCTGACTTCATCGGGCAAGGAAATTCCCCGGATCTGGGGAGGCAGGTCCTCTTCCGTCAGGACGTTCTTATTCGTTACCGCTACCGCATGTTCAATGATGTTCTCTAATTCCCGAATATTTCCCGGATAGGTATAGGCCATGAGAAACATCAGAGTGGCGCTGGAAATCTCTTCCACCTGCTTGTTGTGACCCCGGGCAAATTTCTTGATGAACTGCTGGGCCAATAGAGGGATGTCTTCCTTTCTATTGCGCAGTGGTGGCAGGGCGAGCTGCACCACGTTCAAGCGATAAAACAAATCATCCCTGAACTGTCCTTTTTCCATCTCTTTTCTCAAGTCCCGATTCGAAGCGGAGATCACCCGGACATCCACGCTGATCTGCTTGCTCCCCCCCACCGGCACAAAGACCTTCTCCTGGAGCACGCGAAGCAGCTTGACCTGAAGGTGCAGCGGCAGCTCCCCGATTTCATCCAGAAAAATGGTCCCTTTGTCGGCCTGCTTGAAGAACCCCGCGTGGTCCGCTATCGCTCCCGTGAAAGCACCTCGAACATGCCCAAAGAGCTCACTCTCAATAAGGTTTTCAGGAATGGCACCGCAATTCACCGGCACAAAGGGACAGTCCCGGCGGTGCCCGTTGAAATGAATGGCACGGGCTACCAGCTCTTTTCCCGTGCCGCTCTCGCCCGTGATCAGGACGTTGGTGCTGGTCCCCGCCACTTTCTGGATAAGCTGGTAGATCTTGTCCATGCCGCCGCTGTGGCCGATGACCCCTTCGAAGCGAAAACCTTCGCTCACCAGGGGGTCCACTTCATGGACCAGCTCCCGCTCCCGAGCCTTCCTCATCTCTTCTTCCAGCCGTACCCTCTCCTCGAGGTCCTTCTGTTTCGTGATATCTTCGAAGATGGAGACGAATCCAATGGGCCCTTTAGCAAGATCGCTGAGGGGCGCCAGGGTCAGTCTCAGGTGCTTGCTTTGGCCGCTGGGGTCGCTGAAGGAAAATTCGTCCACCGAGACCCGCTGCGCCTCCACGTCCCCGTTAAAATTATACGACAGGGCGGGAAAGATCTCGGACAGGTTTTTTCCCTTTACCGTCACCGCCGAAAGGGAAGTCAGGTCCTGGGCCTGCTGGTTGAAATAGCTGATGGTGCCCTTGAGATCGGTGATGGCCACGCCGCTGCCAACTCCTTCGATGAGGGCTTCCTTGAGGGCTTCGAGGTCACGGTAGTCTCTTTCTTTCTCCGTGAGGAGCTTTTTGGTCTTGTTCACGCTGGTGGAAAGATAACCGGCGAGGAAAGCGATGATAAAAAACGTGGGGATGTTCAGGGTCAGGGCCATGATCATTTGATCGGCCGACGATGTGGTGCTGCCGTAGAGACCGTAGCGGCTCCAAAGGAGAAGACCGGCATAACAGAGCCCCGAAAACCCCGCCGTAACAATCGCCCCCCGATAGAACAGGAAAATGGCCCCATTGACAATGGCAAGGTTGTAAAGCAAGGCAAAGGGGCTTTCGATGCCGCCCGTGATGAGGACAATGCTGGTGATCAGGATGACGTCAAAATCTACCTGAGCATGGGCAAAGAAATTCAGGTTCCTGATCCACGGCAGGATGAGGGCCGAGCCGATGGAGACGATAAAGGCCGCGATCAACGGCATCTGGAGTGAGAGGAACAGGCCGCTCTGCCCTCCCTGCTTCAAGAAGTGGAAGAGGCCGGTAGCCCCGAGGAAAAAGAAGAGAATGACCACCCTGAGAAAGAGCAGCCATTTGATTCTTCCCGTAAGTTCTGTACGTTCGTTGTCCAAAGTTCGATCTTCGTGGGGCAGTTCCGCCGGCGGAACTGCCCCTGACGGCCAATGACGGCGCTTCGTTACGTAACCAAGGATCCCAATTGGAAGATTGGCAGGTACATAGAGATGACCAACCCTCCCAAAATAACGCCCAGAATTATCATGATCAAGGGTTCCATGAGGGAGGTCAAATTGGCTACCGCGCTGTCCACTTCTTCCTCATAGAAATCCCCGACTCGTTTGAGCATGTTGTCCAGTGCCCCGGTATTTTCTCCGATGGCGACCATCTGGCAGACCATGGGGGGGAAAACCTTGCTCTGTTCCAGGGGTTCGGCCACGGTCTTGCCCTCGCTGATGCTGATGCGGGCGTCCATGATGGCCTTCTCGATGATTTTATTACCGGAGGTTCGTGCCGTGATGGCCAATCCTTCCAGAATAGGGACTCCGGAGGCCAATAGAATGGACATGTTTTGGGAGAATCGGGCGACGGCCACTTTCCGCAGCAGGTCTCCTATGACGGGAAGCTTCAACAGGATGCTGTCGACGACGATCCTGCCCTGGTTGGTTTTGTAATAGAGACGAATTCCCATGACCATGAGGACTATGGCAATGGACAGATAGATAAAGTTGGCGCGGAACCAGTTGCTGATATTAATGGTAATCTGGGTTGGCGCCGGTAGGGCGCGGCCCATGCCCCCGTAGAGCTCGGCGAACACCGGGATCACGAACAGGAGCAGAATGGTGACGACGCCCGCGGCAACTACGATGATCGTGCACGGGTAGATCATGGCGCCCTTGACCTTTTTCTTGAGCTTGTTCGCCTTTTCAATAAACATGGCGATTCGATTCAATATCGTGTTCAGCACGCCGCCGGCTTCACCCGCCTTCACCATGTTTACGTAGAGATCGTCGAAGGCCTTGGGATGCTTGGCTAGGGCATCCGCCAGGGTGGAGCCCCCGGCCACGTCTTTTCTCACCGAGCGGATAATGTTTTTTAACGCGGTGTTGTCCGTCTGTTCAAAAAGGACATCGAGGCTTTGAACGATGGGGAGACCGGCGTCGATCATGGTAGAGAACTGCCGGGTAAAAATCATCACGTCATGGGGTTTGACCGAGGGACCGAAACCCGGGATGCTGAGCTCCTTGCTGAGTCCCTTCCCTTTTTCTCTCACTAGGGCCGGGTTGGGTTGGATCCGCTGGCTCCTCAGACGGGCAAACACCGCCTCGAGGCTCGCCGCCTCCATTTCCCCCTTCAGAACCTTTCCCTGGGCCGTTCGGCCTTCCCACAGATAGACCGGCATAATACCTCCCCTAGGACCTAAACACCGTGCCTTGACTCTGCACTTTACTCTCTCGGTCCGCCGCTGTCATTACAATGCTGAAAAGACCGAACCAAACCCCTCATCCGAATCCGTGACACGAACGGTCTCTTCAACGGTGGTGAGCCCTTCGCGGACCTTGTGGATAGCGCTCATCCGCAGGGTATTCATCCCCGCCTTCACCGCCTCGCGCTTGAGATCGGCCCCCGATATTCCCCGCATAACTGCGTCTTTAATGAGGTCGTTGATGACCATGACCTCATAGATGGCCAACCGGCCCTTGTAGCCGGTTTCATTGCACTCCTGGCAACCCTTGCCATGGTAGGCCTTAAAATTCGTGGCCTCCGCCGGGTCGATCCCGATATTGATCAGGACCTCGGGCGGAACCTCCGCAGGCGCCTTGCAAGCGGAGCAGATCTTCCGCACCAAACGCTGGGCGGCGATGAGGTTAATGGAAGATACAATGAGAAACTTCTCGACCCCCATGTTGAGCAGCCGGTCGATGGTGGAGGGGGCGTCATTGGTATGCAGGGTGCTGAGAACCAGATGGCCCGTCAAGGCCGCTTTGACGGCGATTTGGGCCGTTTCCAGGTCGCGGACCTCACCGACCATGATAATGTCGGGGTCTTGCCGCAGGAAGGATCGCAGGGCGGCGGCAAAGGTCAGTCCGATCTCGTCGCGTACCTGGACCTGATTGATGCCCACCAGGTTGTACTCCACAGGGTCTTCGGCTGTAGAGATATTGACTCCGGGCTCGTTGAGTTCAATGAGACCGGAATACAGGGTGGTTGATTTTCCGCTTCCCGTAGGGCCCGTGATGAGAAGCATCCCGTACGGCTTGTGCAGGGCTTCCCGAAAGTGGTTGAGCGTCTTTTCATCGAAGCCGAGCTTGGTCATGTCGAGCTGCAGATTGGATTTGTCCAAAAGCCGCATGACGATCTTCTCGCCGAACATGGTGGGGAGAACGGAGACACGGATATCGAGTTCCTGCTTGCCCATTTTGAGCTTGATGCGGCCGTCCTGGGTCAACCGCCGCTCGGCGATGTCGAGATCCGCCATAATCTTGATACGGGAAACCAGCGGGGCCTTCAGTTTGGGGGGCGGCGTCATGATTTCGTGCAGGATGCCGTCCACGCGGAAGCGCACGCGGAAAATTTTCTCGTAGGGCTCGATATGGATATCGCTGGCCCCCCGCTTGGCCGCGTCGGACAGAATGGCGTTGACCAGGGTCACCACCGGGGCATCATTGGTGGCCTGCTGGAGTTCCTGGAGGTTGACCTCCTCCTCCCGGATCACCTCCATGTCGTTGTCGTCTAACTTTTTCAAGACGTCGTCGTAGTAGTTGATCGACCCGAGACGTTGATCCAGTACCTTTTTGATTTGCGAACCGCTGGCCAGGACGATGCGCACCCCGTAACCCGTGATAAACTTGATCTCGTTGATGGCAGCGAGGTTGGTCGGATCACTCATGGCGATGGTCAAGGTTGACGTCATGAGCTTGATGGGAATCATCTCGTATTTTTGGATGAACTGGGGGGGAATCAGGTTGAAAACCGAATCTGGAATGTCCATGCCCTCGAGATCGATCTTCTCGATGCCGAACTGATCGGCGAGAAAATTGGTGACCCGGTCTTCGCTCGTGAAACCGAGCCGGATCAATTCATGAAGCAAGCTCGAGCCGTTTTTTTTGTAGACGTTGAGCGCTTCGTTGAGCTGCTCGCGGCTTACGATGCCGCCGCGTACTAGTATTTCTGCTGTTCTGGGTTCCATAAATTTCCCAAATTTATCACTTTAATTATCTTAGAAATGCCCCTTTCTGTCAATTCTAAGTTGCCGTGTTTACTCCAAAAATGAAATTTCAGCGCGGTCCTGCGACGCGCCGTTGACGAATCACGGCGCAAGCGGACCGATAAGTAAAACCGCTAGGAGGGGTAAGTAGCTAGGTTACCAGTTCTTTTTCTGCAAGGCCGCCTGGGCAGCCGCCAGTTTGGCGATGGGCACGCGGTAGGGCGAGCAACTCACGTAGTCGAGACCTATATTATGGCAGAAAATCACCGACTGGGGGTCCCCGCCGTGTTCGCCGCAGAGCCCCAATTCCAGTTTTTTCCGGGTCTTGCGGCCCTTTTCGATGGCGATGAGCATGAGTGCGCCCACGCCTTCCTGGTCGATGGAAACGAAGGGATCGCGCAGCAGGAGGCTCTGGGCCAGATAGACCGGCAGGAACTTAGCCGCATCGTCCCGGGACAACCCCAGAGTGGTTTGGGTTAAGTCATTGGTTCCAAAGGAAAAAAACTCGGCCTCCCGGGCGATCTGATCGGCTACCATACAGGCCCGTGGGAGCTCGATCATGGTACCGATTTTGTAGCGCACCTTGACCCCGTAGGTTTTCATGGTTTCCTGGGCGACCCCTTCGACTATTTGTCGCTGGCTGCGCAGCTCCTCGGCGCTTCCCACCAGCGGAATCATTACCTCCGGAAAGGGGTCTTTGCCCTCCTTGCGCAAAGTGCAAGCGGCTTGAAAGACGGCGCGCGCCTGCATGCGGGTGATCTCCGGGAACGAAATGCCAAGGCGGCATCCCCTGTGGCCGAGCATGGGATTGACCTCGCGTAGGGCCTCAATCTTTTCGCGGAGTTCTTCTGCCGGGACCGACAAGGATTCAGCCAGCTCCTGTACCTCATGCTCGGTTTTTGGAAGAAACTCGTGCAGCGGTGGATCCAGGGTCCGGATGGTCACCGGATGCTTGCCCATGACCGCGAGAATACCCTTGAAATCTCCCTCCTGCATGGGCAGGAGCTTATCCAGGGCCCGCTGCCGCCCCTTCGCGTCGCGCGCGAGGATCATCTCGCGCACGGCAGTGATGCGGTCGCCCTCAAAAAACATATGCTCCGTCCGGCACAGCCCGATGCCCTCGGCGCCAAAGGCCCGGGCGATCTCCGCCTGGTGCGGCTGGTCGGCGTTGGTTCTGACCCCGAGTTTGCGCGTTTCGTCGGCCCAACGCATGAGCCTGGAAAACTGCTGGTAGACGCGGCTTGACTTCGCCTCCAGGCTCCGGTCGATCAACACGCGGGAAATCTCGGACGGAAGAGTGCCGAGCTCGCCCCGGATGACTTCCCCCGTGGTACCGTCCACGGACATCCAATCGCCCTCGCGCAACACGGTTTCCCCCACCGAGACTTCCCGGGCGGCGGGGTCCACGTTCAAGGCCTCGCACCCCACCACGCAAACCTTCCCCATCTGGCGAGCCACGAGCGCTGCGTGGGAGGTCATCCCCCCCCTGGCCGTGAGAATTCCCTGGGCTGCCTCCATGCCCCGAATGTCCTCCGGACTGGTCTCAACCCGGCAGAGGATCACCTTGCGTCCCTGCTTTTTCCATTCCTGGGCATCCTCGGCGTTGAACACCAGCTGGCCCGAGGCGGCTCCCGGGCCGGCCGGGCGCCCTCTGGCGACCACCCTGCCCTCGGCAGCCGCCCGCTCCTTGGCCGCGTGGTCGAAGATGGGTTGCAGGAGCTGGTTCAACTGGTCGGCATCGATACGGAGCAGGGCATCGCGCTTGGAAATGATTCGCTCCTCCACCATGTCCACGGCGATTCTGACCGCGGCAAATCCCGTTCGCTTGGCCGACCGGGTCTGCAGCATCCAGAGCTTTTCGTCCTCGATGGTGAACTCCAGGTCCTGCATGTCGTGATAGCGCTTTTCCAGGAGCTTGCAGAGGCGCACCAGCTGGCCGTAAGCGCGGGGCATGACGTCTTTCAACTCGGCAATGGACCGCGGCGTGCGAATCCCGGCCACCACGTCCTCGCCCTGGGCGTTGTCCAGAAATTCGCCGTAGAGCGCTTTCTCCCCCGTGGCGGGATTACGCGTGAACGCCACCCCGGTGGCGCACTTATCTCCCATATTGCCGAAGACCATGGCCTGAACGTTCACCGCCGTTCCCCAGGTGTGGGGGATGTGATATAGCTCCCGGTAGGCGATGGCGCGGTCGTTGTTCCAGGACCCGAATACAGCCCCAATGGCCCCCCAGAGCTGCTTCTGCGGATCCTCGGGAAAATTCTTGCCCAGCCTTTGATGGATGGCCGCCTTGAATTCGGCCACGAGTTCCTTCATATCCTCGGCGCTAAGCTCGGTGTCCAAGCGAGCGCCACGGGCGGCCTTTTTTCCCTCGAGGATGACCTCGAAAGGATCCCGCTCGTCCTTATGGCTCGCACGCACGCCCATGACCACGTCGCCGTACATCTGGACAAAGCGACGATAGGAGTCGTAGGCAAAGCGCGGGTTCTTCGTCCTGGCAATAAGACCCTGCACCGTCCGATCATTGAGCCCGAGGTTGAGCACCGTATCCATCATCCCGGGCATGGATTCCCGCGCTCCCGAGCGCACGGATACCAGCAACGGCTTGGCGGCGTCGCCGAAGCCCTTGCCCATGTGCCTTTCGACTCGCGCCATCGCTCCCTCGACTTCCTTCTCCAGCCCCTTGGGATAACGTCCTCCGTGTTCCTGAAAGGCAATGCATATGTCCGTTCCGATGGTAAAGCCGGCGGGGACGGGGACGCCCATACGGGTCATTTCGTGGAGGCCCGCACCCTTGCCCCCGAGGATGTCTCGCATGTTCGCCCCGCCATCGGCTTTCCCGCCTCCGAACAGGTAGACCCTGGTTTTTGCTTTAGCCATGACGCTTCTCTCCTGACGGTTCTTCCACCCGCTTTCTGATCTCCTCCACGAGACCGGCCACCGCAACCCTGTCCTGGGTCATGAGGTCCCGGTCCCTGAGCGTTACCGTGTCGTCCTTCATGGTCTGATGGTCCACCGTGATGCCAAAGGGGGTCCCAACTTCATCCTGCCGACGGTAGCGACGGCCGATGGAACCCGCCTGGTCATAGACCACGGCAAAGTGATACTTGAGCCGATCGCGGATTTCCAGCGCCTTTTCCGGTTGCCCGTCCTTTCGGAGCAGGGGAAAGATCCCCGCTTTGACGGGCGCCAGTCTGGGGTCCAGCCGCAAGACGATTCTCTTTTCCCCCTCCGCTTCCTCCTCATCGTAGGCATCGACGAGAAACGCCAGGAGGGAACGGTCCACGCCGGCGGACGGCTCAATGACGGACGGGACCATCCGGCTCTTGGTCTCCTCATCGAAAAACGAGAGATCCTTGCCGCTGTACTCCATGTGCTTGCGCAGGTCAAAGTCGGAACGGTTGGCCACGCCCTCCAGCTCCGACCAGCCGAAGGGGAACTCATACTCGACATCGACGCACCCTTTGGCGTAATGGGCAAGCTCCTCGCTGCCGTGTACCCGGATGCGCAGGTTTTCCCGGCGAATGCCGTGGGACAGGTACCAGTTGAAGCGCTCTTCTTGCCAGTACTTGAACCACCGGTCGTCGTCCCCCTCCTTGACGAAGTACTCGATCTCCATTTGCTCGAACTCGCGCGTACGAAAAATAAAATTCCCCGGGGTGATCTCGTTGCGGAAGCTCTTGCCGATTTGGGCAATTCCAAAGGGAAGCCTCTGCCGCGAGGTCTGCAGCACATTGCCGAAATTGACAAAAATCCCCTGGGCCGTCTCGGGCCGGAGATAGACGGTGTTGGCCGTGTCCTCCACCGGACCCATGAAGGTCTTGAACATCAGGTTGAACTGCCGGGGGGGCGTGAGCTCGGCGCCGCAGGCCGGGCAGCGACGCCCCTCGATGTGGTCTTCGCGAAATCGCTGGTGGCAGGACTTGCACTCCACCAGGGGATCGGAAAAGCCCTCCAGGTGCCCTGAGGCCTCCCAGACCCGGGGGTGCATCAGGATGGAAGTGTCCATACCCACCATGTCCTCCCGGGAGGTTACCACAGCCTTCCACCAGGCATCTTTAATATTTCTTTTCAGGTCGGCTCCCAGGGGACCGTAATCCCAACAGCTGCTAAGCCCGCCGTAGATCTCGCTGGAAGGGAAAATAAACCCGCGCCGCTTGCACAGGTTCACGACTTTTTCCATGCTCGTTTTAGAATTCATCAGGAACTCCTCGCCTCAAACGCCCATCGCCCATCCTGGCTCACATACTAAAGGTAACCGTATCCGGAAGCACCGCACGGTGAATCAGAGTGCGCAAAAGGACTCTAAAAAGGGGGCTGACTTTAACTCCTTGTTGATTTGGAACTGGATAAAACGCGGCAGGATGGTGCGGGTTTCGTTCCGGGCCATTCGTGACAGATGCTGGAGGGTCCGGAAGGAGCCCTCGGCCTCTTGCAGCAGCGCCAGGCCTTGAAGGGCCTCGAGGGAAAGGGGCAAGGCCTCCCTGCGGAAGGGGAAACAGGCGCGGCACACGATGCCCCCGTCCCGAGGGCTAAAACACCAAAGCGGTCGTAGGCCACCGCCAGCCTCGGGTTCCTTGACCAAAAAGGGATCTTCCGCCCGGGGAGGCTTTCTGCCGCAGCGGCGGCAGCATTCGAGCATTGGCTGATATCCCGAGAGCTTGAGGAGCTGCATTTCGAAAAATGTCAGGAAAGAAGACGAGCCGCCTTCCTCGTCGAGGATGACCAGTCCCTCGGTCAAATGCTCGAAGACGGAGCGGCTATCCTCGCGCTCTCGTGTGAGCTCGTCGGTGATTTCCACGATGTAAGACGCCATGGCTATACGCTGCAGATCCGTGGTGAGATTCTTGAACACCCGCAACCAGTCGCAGGCATGGATAAAGACTAGAGAACTCTGGGAGCGCTCTTGGAAACGGAGGTTGACCAGCGAAAACGGCTCCAGGGTATTGACGAACCTCCGGCGCGACCGCTTGGCACCTTTGGCAATCCCGGTGACCTTACCAAAATCCCGTGAAAGAAAGGAGACAATCTTGTCGGATTCACCGAAAGAACGGGTCCGCAACACCACTGCGGGACTCACAGAAAGAACGGGCATGTCCCAACCGTCTCCTCCACTAGCTTTTTAACATTTCGCGGCTGGTCTCGCAAACTATTCGTAAAATCAACAGGTTCGGTTGGGATCTTTACCTTGACAAGGACACCCATGATGATTAAATAACGCGTAATTCGGTACTTGGAGAAACAGCCCGACGATGGACGAAAAAGACTCCAAAGCAAGCGAGCAACCCTCGGGGAACGGAGAAACGGTTGCCCCTGATTCGGAAGGGAATGAGACCACGCCCCAATCCGAAATTGAGGAATTACGCCGCAACTTGGAGGTCAAGGAGGCCGAGGCCAAGAAGCATTACGACCTTTATCTGCGCCAGGCCGCGGAGGTGGAAAACTTTAAGAAACGCACCCAGCGGGAGAAAGAAGAGGCCATTCGCTTTGGCAACGAAGCCCTGGTCAAAGACCTTCTTCCCGTACTGGATAATCTGGAGAGGGCCGCCGAGCATGCCCAGGGCGGCGGCAACGGGAAACCCCTGCTCGAAGGGATTGAGCTGGTGCTCAAGGGATTCCTGGAGGCTCTTGAGAAATACGGCGTGAAACAGATCTCAGCCAAAGGACAGCGCTTTGACCCCCAAAAACACGAGGCCTTTGCCCAGGTGGAGAGCAATGACCACGAGCCCAACACCGTGGTTCAGGAGCTGCACAAAGGGTACACGATGCTCGAGCGGCTCCTGCGTCCTGCCCTGGTAAGCGTTGCCAAGTCGCCGGAAACAAAAGAGGAAATCCAGGGCGAAGGAAAAGTTGAAAACGGGCAGGGGGATGATTAAATAAACCTTTTGACTGCCTGGCAGTCTCTTTTCTTCTTAGGAGATCAATCATGGCAAAAGTGATCGGCATCGATCTGGGAACGACAAACTCATGCGTGGCCTTGATGGAAGGCGGGGATCCCAACGTCCTTTCCAATTCCGAGGGGACTCGCACAACCCCGTCGGTGGTCGCAATTTCTGAAAGCGGCGAACGACTGGTGGGCCAGATCGCCAAACGACAGGCCATAACCAACCCTGAAAACACCATCTTCGCCGTCAAGAGACTCATCGGGCGACGATTTGATGACCCTTTGGTACAAAAGGCCATGAAGGTTCTTCCTTACAAGGTGGTCCGGGCCGACAACGGGGACGCCTGGGTGGAAATCCGCGGGAAGCGGTACAGCCCAGCCGAAATCTCGGCCTTTATCCTGCAAAAGATGAAGCAAACAGCGGAGGACTACCTGGGAGAAAAGGTGACCGAGGCGGTGGTCACCGTCCCCGCGTATTTCAACGACAGCCAGAGGCAGGCTACCAAGGATGCGGGCAAGATCGCCGGGTTGAATGTCCTCAGAATCATCAACGAGCCCACCGCCGCCTCTCTGGCCTACGGTCTGGACAAGAAAAAGGACGAGAAAATCGCCGTTTTCGATCTCGGGGGAGGCACCTTCGACATCTCTATCCTGGAATTGGGAGAAGGCGTCTTCGAGGTCAAGGCAACCAACGGTGACACTTTCCTCGGCGGCGAGGACTTCGACCAGAAAATCATGGACTACCTGGCCGACGAGTTCAAAAAGGATCAGGGTATCGATCTGCGCAACGATCGCATGGCTCTGCAACGGCTCAAGGAAGCCGCCGAGAAGGCCAAGTGCGAGCTCTCCTCCACCGTAGAGACGGATATCAACCTGCCCTTCGTCACTGCCGACCAGAGCGGGCCAAAGCATCTGAACATCAAACTTACGCGCTCCAAGCTCGAGGCGCTGTGTTCGGACCTGATCAACCGAACCGAGGGCCCTTGCCGGCAAGCCATGAAAGACGCCGGGCTGAGCGCCGGCGATATCGACGAGGTTATTCTGGTGGGAGGCATGACTCGCATGCCTGCGGTGCAGGAACGGGTGCAGAAGATTTTCGGCAAGGAACCCCACCGGGGCGTTAACCCCGACGAGGTCGTGGCGGTGGGAGCCGGTATTCAGGCAGCGGTGCTCAAGGGTGAGGTCAAAGACGTGCTGCTGCTGGACGTGACACCCCTTTCCCTTGGAATCGAAACCCTGGGCGGCGTCTTTACCAAGCTGATCGAGAAAAACACGACCATCCCGACAAAGAAAAGCCAGATCTTTTCCACCGCCGCGGACAACCAGACCGCCGTCACCATCCGCGTCCACCAGGGCGAGCGTGAAATGGCCGCGGACAACAAGCTCCTGGGCCAGTTTGACCTGATCGGCATACCTCCGGCGCCGAGGGGCGTGCCCCAGGTGGAAGTCACCTTCGATATAGACGCCAACGGCATCGTCCACGTCAACGCCAAGGACCTCGGCACGCAAAAGGAGCAGTCCATTCGCATCACCGCCTCAAGCGGCCTCAGCGAGGAAGAGATCAAGCAGATGGTCAAGGAAGCCGAGTCCCATGCTGCGGAGGACAAGCAGCGCAAGGAAGTTGTGGAGGCCCGAAACCACCTGGATTCCTTGATTTACACGACGGAAAAGTCTTTGAAGGAATACGGCGGCGACCTGGAGCCCACCGTGAAGGGCGACATTGAAAGCTCGCTGGAAAAGGCAAAAAAGGCCATGGAGGGCGAGGGCCAGGACGCCCAATCCCTGCGCTCGGCAGCCGAGGAGCTCGAGCGCTCCTCTCACAAGCTTGCCGAGGCCATTTACGCCAAGGCCTCACAGCAGCAACAACCACCACCCGGCGATCAGCAGGGCCCGGGAGCCGCGGGCGGCGGCAAGCAGGCGGGCGGAAAAAAAGACGATGTGGTGGACGCCGATTTTGAGGAGGTCAAGGACTAGAGCGGAGAAGGGTTTGACCGGCAGTCTCGCCCACGTGGCAGAAAGCCCCTGCTCCCCTGTGTTTATTTAAGGAGAGGGGCTTTTTTTTTATAGAAGACCCCTTAAGAGGAACGGACCATTGGACGCCAAGAGAGACTACTACGAGTTGTTGGGCGTCGAGCGCAACGCCACCGAAGAGGACCTTAAAAAGGCCTACCGCAAGCTCGCCATGAAGTATCATCCCGACCGCAATCCCGGGGACAAGCAGGCGGAGGGCAAATTCAAAGAGGTATCCGAGGCCTATCAGGTCCTGACGGATCCCGAAAAAAAGGCCCAGTATGATCGCTTTGGTCACGCGGCCTTCGACGGCCGAAGTCCATTCGGCGCAGGTTTCGATTTCAGCTCCGGTTTCGAAGACATTTTCGGCGACATTTTCGGGGATTTCCTCGGGGGAGGAACCGGCAGACGCCGCACCCGGGCCCAGCGCGGCGACGACCTTCGCTATAATCTGGACATCGGTTTCGAGGAAGCCGCCTTCGGCACGGCAAAAAAGATCAAAGTACCGCGCCACGGGAACTGCGATGAATGCGGCGGCACCGGGGCAAAGCCCGGCTCCTCGCCGCGCACTTGCCCCACCTGCCGCGGCAGGGGCCAGGTCAACTTCCAGCAAGGGTTCTTCAGCGTCTCGCGCACCTGCAACCAGTGCCGCGGCCGGGGCACCGTCATCGTGGATCCCTGTCCTTCGTGCTCGGGCTCCGCAAGGGTCCGCAAGTTTCACACCATCGAGGTGAAAATTCCCGCGGGCGTCGACACCGGATCGCTGCTCAAGTTGAGGGGCGAGGGCGAAGGCGGAGCCATGGGAGGACCCGCCGGCGATCTCTACGTCGCCATCAAGGTGCAGGACCATCCCATCTTCGCCCGCGAGGGTTCCGAGATCATCTGTGAGGTCCCCATCAGCTTTCACCAGGCGGCCCTGGGAGCGGAGATCGAGGTCCCCACCCTCGGAGGAAAAGTCAAGTTAAAGATCCCGGCGGGAACTCAGTCGGGCAAGGTCTTTCGCCTCAAGGGAAAAGGCATCAAGGACGTCCACGGATACCAGCAGGGAGACCAGCATGTTCGGGTACACGTGGAAACCCCCACCCATCTCACGCCCAAGCAAAGGGAGCTGCTCAAGCAGTTCGCAGCGGCTGGAGGAGAGGACGTCAATCCCCTGGCCAAAGGATTCTTTGAAAAAGTCAAACAGATCTTTGGATAGCTCTTTTTTTTTCCTGCATTTAACTCCGTTCCAGCCTGCCAACCGGCGCCCCGTCGGGGTGGTATTTTCTTGACGGGATAGCAGGTGCGAGTTAAGGTTAGTAGTGAAGGAGGCCTATGAGCGAGATAGATGAAATGGCTGAAAGCCAGGATTGGAAGGACCCACCGGCGGAAATCCCCGATACCATTCCGCTGCTCCCTATCAGGGACATAGTTATCTATCCTTACATGATGCTCCCGCTCTACGTGGGCAGGGACGTTTCCATCCGGGCCGTGGAAGAATCCCTGGAACGGGACCGGCTCATTTTCCTTGTGGCCCAGAAGAACTCGGCCGAAGACAACCCGCTGCCCAAAGACATTTACGAGGTCGGCACCGTGGCATCCATTCTGCGCATGCTGAAGCTGGCCGACGGCCGGGTCAAGATCCTGGTGCAGGGTCTCGCAAAGGGAGAGGTGCAGAGCTTCGTCAAGGAAAAACCCTTTTTTGAAGTCACCATCCGCAAGGTCATGGAGCCCGCCGTCCAAGAGGTTTCCATCGAGATCGAGGCCTTGATGCGCAACGTCAAGGAAAAGATCGAACAGATCTTGAACTTGAAAAGCCTGCCTCCGGAAATCACCATGGTGACGGACAACGTGAGCGACCCCGGCGTGCTGGCCGACCTGGTAGCCTCCAACCTGCGCCTCAAGATCGAGGAAAGCCAGGCCATTCTTGAAATATTCGACCCCCTGGAGCGTTTGAAGAAGGTCAATGAGCTTCTGAGCCGGGAGCTCGAGCTCTCCACCATGCAGGCGCAGATTCAAAACCAGGCTAAAGAGGAGATGAGCAAAACCCAGCGCGAGTATTTTCTGCGGGAACAGCTCAAACAGATCCACCAGGAACTGGGCGAGGGCGACGAGCGCACCGAGGAGCTCAACGAGCTCAAGACCCAGATCGAAAAGTGCAAGATGCCTTTGGAGGTCAAGCGGGAAACCGACAAACAATTAAAACGCCTGGAGCAAATGCATCCTGAATCCTCGGAAGCTTCCCTGGTGCGGACCTACCTCGACTGGCTTGTGGATCTTCCGTGGAGCAAGCAAACCAAGGACAATCTCGACATCCAGACGGCCAAAGAGGTGCTCGACCAGGACCATTACGACCTGGAAAAGATCAAGGAACGCATCCTCGAGTACCTGGCCGTCAACAAGCTCAAGAAAAAGCTGAGGGGCCCGGTGCTTTGCTTCGTGGGTCCGCCGGGCGTCGGCAAGACGTCTCTGGGACGGTCCATTGCCCGCGCCCTGGGCAGAAAGTTCACCCGCGTCTCCCTGGGAGGTATCCGGGACGAGGCGGAGATCCGCGGCCACCGACGCACCTATGTGGGGGCCCTGCCGGGCCGTATCATCCAGGGAATCAAGCAGGCGGGATCCAAGAATCCGGTCTTCATGCTGGACGAGATCGATAAGATCGGGACGGATTTCAGGGGGGACCCTTCAGCCGCACTCCTCGAGGTTCTGGATCCGGAGCAAAACTACGCCTTCAGCGACCACTACCTCAATCTTCCCTTCGATCTGTCCAACGTCCTGATGATTTGCACGGCGAACCTCCTGGATTCCATCCCCCATACCCTGCGGGACCGCATGGAGGTCATCCACCTTTCCGGTTATACCAATGAGGAGAAGCTGGAGATCGCCCTCAAGTACCTCGTGCCGCGGCAACTGGAAGAAAACGGCATCTCCTCCCATCAGCTGGAGATCTCCGACGATGCTCTGCTGCGCATCATTTCCCAGTACACCAAGGAAGCGGGATTGAGGAACCTTGAACGTGAGATCGCCTCGGTCTGCCGCAAGGTGGCGCGCAAGGTCGCGGAGGGCAAGAGAGAGCTCAGCCGGGTGAGCCGCGGCAACCTGCATCTCTTTCTTGGGCCGCCCAAATTTCTTCCCGAGGCGGAGGTAGAGCAGAACGAGATCGGCGTGGCCATCGGGCTGGCATGGACCATCGCCGGGGGGGAGCTGCTTCACGTGGAAGCCTCGCTGTCCAAAGGACAGGGAAGGCTCACCCTCACGGGCCAGCTGGGCGACGTCATGAAGGAGTCCGCTCAGGCGGCGGTGAGCTACGCCCGCGCCCATGCCAAGGAGCTCGGCATCGAAGAGGATTTTTATCAGAAGCTGGACATCCACATCCACGTCCCCGCCGGGGCGATCCCCAAGGACGGGCCTTCCGCCGGCATTACCATGGGGACGGCCCTGATCTCCGCGCTGACCAAGCGGGCGGTGAGCCGGGAAGTGGCCATGACCGGAGAGATCACCCTGCGCGGCCGCGTCCTGCCGGTGGGCGGCCTCAAGGAGAAATGCCTGGCGGCCTATAGGGCGGGGATCAAGACCATCATCGTTCCCGAAAGCAACCAAAAAGACCTGGACGAGATCCCCAAGCCGTTGCGGCGACGGCTCCGTTTTGTCATCGCCAGAACCATGTCGGACGTTTTGGATAACGCCCTTGCGGCGAAAAACGAAAGCTCCTCTCGACCAGTCGCCAAGGAAAAGAAAACGACGGCAGGCAGAGAAAAGAAATTGAAAAAGGGGGAGAAAATCCCTGCCAAGGTGCGCCGCGAGAGGTTTATTCCCCTCAGGCCCTAGATGAGATTGAGCGAGCTGGGCGAATTTGCCCTTATCGAGAGAATCCGCAAGATTACTCCGAGGGGCAGGGGGGTCTTCCTGGGAATAGGCGATGACGCCGCCTGGGCAAAGGCCGAGGGGAATTTACTCCTCACCTCCGACCTCCTGATTGAAAAGATCCACTTTGACCTGCGCTGGACTTCCTACTACGACCTCGGCCACAAGACCCTCGCCGTGAACCTGAGCGACCTGGCCGCCATGGGCGGGGTCCCCGATTACCTCATGCTCTCCCTGGGACTCCCGGTTGACTTTCAGGTTAAAGATGTAGAACAATTTTACCGGGGAATCGGCAAACTCGCCTCCCGTAGCGGTGTCGCCCTGGTGGGCGGCGACCTGAGCGCGTCTGAGAGATTCTTCATCAGCGCCTTCCTGATCGGCCACGCAGTCAACGGTCCCGTGACGCGAGGCGGGGCCAGCGTGGGGGACGAGCTATACGTAACCGGAACTCTGGGAGACTCTTCATTGGGACTCCACCTTCTAAAGACCTCGAAAGGCAAAGGCCGGGACAGCCGGGTGAACTACCTCAAAAACCGCCATCTTCTCCCGACGCCACGCCTCAAGGCCGGGGCCACTCTGGCTAAGGAGAGGCTCGCCCGAGCCATGATCGACGTTAGCGACGGCCTGCTCCAGGACCTGGGGCATCTATGCCGGGCCAGCGGCACGGGCGCGGTGATCTGGCGGGAGGCGCTTCCCCTATCCCCGGCCTACCGGCTCCTGTGCGGGCGGAACGGTCACCGCCGGGCGCTCGGGGGCGGTGAAGACTACGAGCTTCTTTTCTCCATCCGTCCCCGTGATCGGACGAGACTCGAGCGGGTCCGCAGCCGCCTGGGCGTCCCCGTCACCCACATCGGCAGGTGCGTCCCGGCTGGCCAGGGCATCAGGGTCACCGACGTTCACGGAACCCGACTACCTCTCTCCCCGTTGGGTTACGACCACTTCAAAAGTCACGCGGGTTCCCGGACCCGCGGAAAATCGCGCCCCCACGGGGGTAATGCGCCCTAGATGATCGCCGTGCAAGCAGTGACCTCGGGAGATTGACGGAAGAGAAGCCATGGACACTGAAAAGCTGGTGAAGCTCCTCGAAGAGGTGCGCAGGGGTCGAGTCACGGTGGACGGCGCCCTTCAAAGACTGAACCATCTTCCCTACGAGGACCTGGGTTTTGCCAAGGTCGACCACCACCGGGCCCTGAGGCAGGGCTTTCCCGAGGTCATCATGGGAGAGTCCAAAACGCCCGAGGCCATTGCCGCTATCACTCGGGCCCTGAAGAGGCAGGGCACCAACGTTCTCATCACGCGCCTCGCCCCGGAAAAGATGAAGGCCGTGGGCAAGCTGCTGAAGGGTCTTCGCTACCATGCCCCTGCCCGCGCCGCCACGTGGATTGGGAAACCGATTCCCCAGCGAGGAAAGGGACAGATCCTTGTCATCTCCGCGGGGACCTCGGATACGCCGGTGGCCGAAGAGGCCGCCCTCACGGGGCAAATGATGGGCAACCGCGTGGAGCATCTGTGCGACGTCGGTGTAGCGGGCATTCACCGTCTCCTGGACAACCGGAACAAGCTTATGGCGGCCTCGGTGCTAATCGTGGTGGCGGGAATGGAAGGGGCTTTGCCCAGTGTCGTGGCCGGCCTTGTAGATAAACCGATCATCGCCGTGCCCACCAGTGTCGGCTACGGGGCAAGCTTCCACGGCGTGGCTGCCTTGTTGGGCATGCTCAATTCCTGCGCCGCGGGTGTAACCGTGGTCAACATCGATAACGGTTTCGGCGCCGGCTTCGCCGCCAGCCTGATCAATCGGACACATTGAATGAAGGGTAAAGGAGAGAGCCTTGGGTTTTAAAGGACTTGCGTTATGAACCGTCCGAGTTATAAGACCTTAGAACGTGCATCCGACCTGGCTGTGAGGGTATCCGGCAAGACCCAAGCGGAGGTCCTATCCAACTCGGCCTTCGCCCTGTTCGACCTCATGACGGATCTGGAAAAGGTCGAAGCCAAGGAAAGCATTGCCTTGGAAGTCGAAGGGGTCGACGACGAACTCATCGCCAACTGGATACGCGAGCTCCTCTATCTCTTCCAGACGGGCGGTTACGTCCTCAAGGAAGTCGACGTGAAGGAGACCAAGGGCTCCAGCGTGCGCGCCGAGGGAAAAGGAGAAAAATTCGATCCCGATCGCCATGACATCCGGCGCGAGTTCAGCTCCGTTCTTGCCCACCTATGCCGCATGGGAAAAACCGGGGAGCAATGGACGGCCCAGGTGACCTTCGAGCTCGAGGGGGGGTCTTGAGGGCCATGGATCAGAGGTACGAAGGCACCGCCCTTTTCGCCGACCCCATCCATCGCTACATTCAGTTCACCGTTCCCCAATGCCCGGGGGAAGTCACCGAAAAACAGATCATCGATTCTCCATGGGTGCAGCGGCTCCGTTGCATTTACCAGCTGCAAAGCGCGCGCTGGGTCTACCCGTCGGCGGAGCACAGTCGATTTCAGCATTCCCTGGGCGCCATGCACCTGGCCGGGGAGTTCGCCAAAAACCTCTATCCGTCGCTCAAGGAGCTCCTCGGCGAAGCCTGCCCCTCGGCCCCGTATATAGAAGAGTACCTGCGCATCACCGGCCTTCTCCACGACGTGGGTCACGGTCCCTTCGGACACTTTTTCGACCATAACTTCCTCGAGGACTTCGGGATCATCCACGAAGACTTGAGCCAGGCTATTATCCGGGAGAAGCTCGGCGACCTAATCGCCAAGATCCAACGAAGCCCCAGCGGCCCCTTTGCCCCGGGGGAGCGCCTCGACCCCGACGAGATCGCTTTCCCCATCAAGAAGAGCGGCAAGGAAGACACCGGGAAGCCCCGATGGTTGAGGCTCCTCGAGCCGTTGACCAACGGCATTTACACCTTCGACAACCTGGACTACGTCTCCCGCGATTCCTACATGTGCGGCGTGGCCGTGGGGCCCATCGACCGGGAGCGGTTGATCCATTACACTTTTCTCTCCCCCAAGGGATTCACCCTGCACCGCGCCGGCAACGCCGCCCTCACCATGTTCCTGAACGCCCGGCTCTATCTCTACACCAACGTCTATTACCACCGCACCACCCGGGCCATCGATCTTCACCTGAGAGAGATCTTCCCCGAGACCATCCGCAAGGTCTTTCCCGGGAACCCCCTGGAGCACATGGACGAATATCTCCATCTGACCGATTGGTCGCTCCTGGAAGAGGTCTCGCGCTGGCGGCGGGACAAGGCCCAGAGCGGCCAGCTGGCGAGGGAGTGGGGAAGGATTCTGGAACGAGACGTAAAATGGAAAATGGCCTTCGACCGGACACTGTCACTGAACGAGATCGGCGGTGGCCCTACCGCGGTGGAAAGTATCGACTGGGCTGAGCGCATCCGTAACGCCCTGCCCGCCGGTGCCCGGGACCTTACCTTCCGCGTCGACATGGCCACCCAGGACCCCAGGCCGGAAAGCCCATTCGCCATGGGAAAGAAACAAATTTACATCTTCGATCCGTCCACCCGGGAAATCGCCAAGGAATCCCTAGCCGACCTCTTCGAGTTCATTCCCTCCAAGGTGGTCCAGTTCCGCGTGTTTGCCCTGGATCATGAGAACGACCTGTTGCTCGCGGAAACGGCCGAAGCAGCGTTGAAGGGCAGGACCCTCCAGCGTTCCTCCGCCTGAGCGCAAGGCCCGTTTCCCGCGGCAAGTATGATGACCATCGTGAAACCACGATCCGAGGGAGTTCCTTTTCTCGACCTGCGGGCTCAGTACCGATCCATCGGCGAGGAAGTGCGTGGCGCCGTAAACGAGGTTCTGGACTCCCAGGCCTTTATCCTTGGGCCCACGGTCCAACGCTTCGAGGAAGAGGCGGCCGCTTACCTTCAATGCCGCGCCGCCGTCGGTGTCGCCTCCGGAACCGACGCCCTGCTCCTGTCCCTCATGGCCCTGAGGGTGGGGCCGGGCGATGGGGTCGTGGTCCCGACCTTTACCTTTTTTTCCTCCGTTGCCTGCGCCACCCGCCTGGGGGCCACACCCGTTTTCGCCGACATCGATCCTGAGAGTTGCCTCCTCGACGAGGGCGAAGTCGAAGCCGTGCTTGCTTCCCACAGCCGCTCCCACCGGCGACGTAAAAAAAAATTAGACCGCATCAAGGTTATCTTGCCCGTCCATCTCTTCGGCCGGAGTTGTCCCATGGAGCCCCTCCTCTCCCTGGCAAGGCGGTACGAAGCGCGCATCGTCGAGGATGTCGCCCAGGCCATGGGGAGCCGGGTGGACTTCGGCGGCGGCGTATCCAAGGCCGCCGGAACCGCTGGCGACCTCGGTTGCTTTTCCTTTTTCCCAACCAAGATGCTGGGAGGCATCGGCGACGGCGGCCTGGTGACGACGGACGATGAAGCGCTCGCCGAACGCATCAAGATGCTGCGCGTCCACGGGCAAGGGTCCAAGTATCGCCACGAGGCCATAGGCATCAACTCCCGCCTGGACGTGCTGCAGGCCGCGGTCCTTCGGGTCAAGCTTCGGTATTTGGACCGGTGGTGCAAGGCGAGAATCCAGAGGGCCGATCTCTACCATCACCTTTTTGCTGAGACCCGTCTGGCAAAAAATCGGAACATTATGCCTCCTCCAATGGGCGCTGGAAGGTCCCATGTCTTCAACTATTATGTCATTCGCGCCAAACGCCGTGACGCGCTGAAAGCACACCTCGAAAGCCACGGGATCCAGACCCAGGTCTACTATCCCCTGCCGCTCCATCTCCAGCCCTGTTTTGCCGACCTCGGTTACCGCAAAGGGGACTTTCCCAACGCCGAGCTCCTGGCGACCCGCGCCCTGGCCATCCCCATGTACCCGGAGATCAGGCCCGAGCAGCAAGAGACCGTGGTGCGGCGGATCGCCGATTTTTACGGAAAATAACTCGCCCTTAAAGCCAGGGACCTCGCGGAAAAGCGCCCGTCCGTCTTTCTTTGCCTCTTCGCTTCCAGCCGTTGAATCCGGAAATGGATCTGCGTATGCTAGCTGCCGGAATCAAAGGCTACGTTCAGGAGGTGCTCTATGGGACAGGCGATAGTGGAAGAAGTTCGGTTTCCCGGCGGCGGCGGAGACATTCAGGGGTGGGTTGCACGGCCCAGGGAGTCCGGCCGCTATCCGGCCATCGCCCTCCTTCACGGCCGCAACGGGGCCAGCGACAGTTTCCGGGACGTCACTCGCCGGTTTGCCGAGGAAGGGATTGCGGGGCTTGCCGTCAATTACATGACCCACGCCGATGATCCCGCCCTGGGGGACATGCTCCAGAGCATCAAGGGCGCCCACGATTTCCTCGCCTCCCAATCCTATGTGAACAAAGGCGCCATCGCCGCCGGCGGTTACTGCAAAGGCGGCGGTCTCACCTACCAGGCCCTGGCCAACTGCCCGGGCTACTCCGCCGGGGTGATCTGGCACGGCGGGCTTGCCCCGGAGAACGTGGAAGCGGCGCTCCGGGTTGAGGCTCCCATGCTCATCCTCCATGGCGCCTCGGATAAGGGTGTGCCCATCGAAAAGGTCTACGACCTGTCCAAGGAGCTCAACGCAAGGGGCAAACGGTTCGAACTCAAGGTCTACCAGGGCTGCGACCACGCCTTTACCCTCCCCGGCGGCGACCGCTACGTCGCCGCGGCGGCGGACGACGCCTTCCGGGAGGCCGTGCTGTTCTTGAGGCGAACCTACGGCATGCCCTTCGGGACGGTGGCCCCCTTGGTTTCACCCGCAAAGGCCGCTTGAGTCGAGGTTGAACGATGAGCGACGGGGGCGGAACCGATTTCCTGGAAGAAACCCGGAAGTGGATAGGGAAAGAGACGGCCTTTGAGGGCGTCGACGAAGTCACCCGAAGCGACATCCGGCGGAAGCTCGAAGTCTACTGCTTCTACTGTCCGCTGCATTACGACGAGGCGGCGGCCAGGGCCCACGGTTACCGCACGATCATCGCCCCGGCGACCATGGCGCCGCTCTGGGCCATGCCCGCCTACTGGTCGCCGGGCGAGCCGTCGATTTATGCCCCGGACCTGGCGGAAAAAAACGGCACCGTCCGCCTCGACATCCCCACTCCGTTTTCCAAGGGATTCAACAGCGCCAGCGAGGTTGAGTTTTTCGAGCCGCTTTACCCCGGCGATAGGCTCCGCGGCACGACGAAGCTCACGGAAGTCACGCCCAAGCAAACCCGCCTTGGTGACGGCGTGTTTCTCACCTCGGAAAACAGGCTGACCAAGCTCAGCGGGGAGCTCGTGGCTATCGTGCGAAGCACGGGCTACAGGTACAACCCGGCGCCCAAGCGCCTTGAAGCCACAGAGGCGGCGCCGCGCGAGCAGGAGACAAAAACCGAGCAAAAGTCGGAAGAGAGCAATCCACCCATCGACTGGGACCGGCAACTCACCTTTGAAAGCGTGAACATCGGAGACGACGTGCCGCCCTATAGCCTGTGGCTCAACTACCAGCGCATCGTCATGAGCGTCGCCGTGGACCGCATGTGGAGCTCCATCCACCACAACCGCGACGCCGCCCGGGCCGCGGGCCTCGACGACATCATCTTCAACACCCGCGGCTACGAGATGGTCATGGAGATAACGCTGCGCCGCTGGATCGGTCTCGACGGGCGGCTAAAGAAACTCGGCCCCTTCCGCATGGTGAAAAACAGCCACCCCGGGGACACGCTCACCTGCAGCGCCCGGGTCGTCAACAAAGAGGCGGTGGAAAACCAGGGCCGCGTCCACCTGGAGATCTCCGTCAAAAACCCCCGCGCCGAGGCCGCCCGCGGCCAGGCCATCGTGTCGCTGCCGATGGGGACATAGAAATGGTGCCAACCCGTCCCATAAGTAGGTTTAGCCACTCAATAAATAACATCGCATGCTATAGATGGAGACACTTCCGAGGAATTCTAACTAATTCGACAGCTTAACGTTTGTAATGCCTTTTCACGTTTGCAGGCTTTGGTTTGGAAAATAACTCTTTCACGCCAGCAAGACGCAGTCCAGTGAGTTGTGCATTTTTTTCGACTATATCACCCCCGATAAAAAGCATTCCGCGTTTTGCTGCAGCGATCAGAGCAGAGCCCCCTCCGGCAAATGGATCTACAAAAAGCTTTCCCTTTCTTCCTGATATAGCAACAACTCTCTCTGTAAGTTTAAGTGGCAATTCATTTTCTGCCCGAGTCTTCGTATTCGAGTGGCGAACGGGGCTGATGTCTTCCCAGAAGTCACTGAGGTTAATCCCCTTCTTTTGTACGATCCCCCAATACCCACCATAATCCTTCACCAGTTTACTGCAATGGCGACAACGTAAGGGCTGAGTCTTCGGTCGATGAAAAAATTTCGGCTTACCTTTTACAAAGTACAGTAGCGCATAATGAGCCGGGTATAATCGTCGACCACGCACAAATCCGTTCTTCATTGAAACGGCAATCCAATGGCGGAATTCCAACTGTGAGTGCAGGTAAGCACCGAACCTAAGGGCCCATGACGGGACATGATAAAGAAACAGCGCACCGCCAGGTTCAAGTATCCTGACGCACTGATCCAGGATCGAGTGCATCCAAGCAACGTAGTTTTCACTTGATCTATTGTCCAGTTCGAGCGTGTGGGTATATTTCTTACCTAAATTGAAAGGCGGGTCAACAAACACTAGGGCCGCGCTCCCATCGTTTATGCTTCCAAGCAGATCTAACGCATCTGCTTTATAAACTGAACCGCGAATTGTTTGTCCAGAAAACTTCCTAATTAATTTCATGTCGCCTTACTCGATTTAATTTCAGCTGGGTCTTATTCGGTAGTTCGTATTTCGCCGTCTTCCGAAACAAAACCTACATTTTCAAGGATATGCTGCAAGGCCTCGCGGTATGTCGCGTCCGGTGTGGCGTGAGCCTCTTGATTCCAGGTGAAAAAGACGATCCATGTCACCATTGGTGCAACCGAACCACCACCGTACCTTAAGTTTTGCTCCGTAAGGACTCTCCAACCTTCATTGTGAACAAGCCGGGCAATTATTTTCGGTACCAATACCATTATCACTTGTTGCTTCTTCAGCGGATCCAAGCTGTTTAGGTCCGTGTTGTTTTCCTCAAGCATGTTGCCTAGTAGGTCCTCACCTAAAAACATTTTGCAGCGATCTCGAAACACGACTTCACGTCTCACGTTCTCCGAGACAAACCGTTTCATCCAGGCGTTCACTTCATTATGCCACATGATATCCCCGTGCAGAGTCAAGCAGAGGGTCCAATCAATTCTCGGTGGTTTGGCATGGATCTGACAGAGTTTTCTAATCCACTCCAGCACGGGAAATACGACGCCATTCTCAGTAGCGGTGCCCTTCAAGGGAGCATTAATATCGAGGTTGACAACGCGCGCACGGCAAAACCGTTCTTCCTCTCCTAGAGGCCATTTAAATTGGCCTTCCCCATGTATCAAGCTCCTAAAGTCTGCCTGCCTAATTCGCAACCCAGGAAATCGTTTTTGAAGTCGAAGATAAGCTTGTGGACTACTCTCAAGGGCTACGACTTTATGTTGGTCGGCTTCTTTTATGCTATTAACCTCAGTAAGTGATAGTAAACCTTCATCGACCAAACTTTGGATGTCCAAACCGCTAGAACCTGGTAACGTTAAATACCACGGCTCTTGGGCGCCTGGGGGATTACCAGCAACTGCTTTAACCTTATCAACCCACAGTGTCCGTATTGTAACCTTGGGTTGCCGTTGTACAGACATCGCGCGATCGACTGGCCTGGCACGTCGCGTTTTCATTTTTTGAGGAGTTCCGTTAGGCGGATCAGGAAACTACTTAGTTGTCGAGAGGTGAGGACGTCCTGTGCAGCCTCAATAACTAAATCGTAAAGTTCATCTACCCCAAATTTCCGTAAAAGCTTCTTTCGCTGCTCTTGGTTGTGCGGCGCTTTTGACCACGTACGGCTGATTTGAGCGGCCACCTTTGGAGAACGCTCCTTAAGTTGTCCTGTAGCAACTGTGTCAATATTCTTCGCAATGCGCTTAGCTTGAGTCGTCTTCCTTGTTTTCGTGCCCGCCGCGTGAATCTTTACACGGACATCCTTTAACAGCGAAGCAATATGTTTGTGAACCGCTCTTTGCAGCTCAACGTATGCGGGATGAGCTATGCGCAATGTTCTTCGATCTATATTCATTGCGTCTTCTAGTCGATCATCAACAAATATTTCACCGGATATCCAAGATTGGAATAGGGGTCCCAAACTAGATGAGAACCCCATGAAGGAAGGGTCATATTCACCAACTGCAGCATGACGAATACGGATCAAGAGCCCTTGTAGCTCCTGCGGTTTGATAGCTCCGTGTTGCGCATAAAAATACCCTTTGGCAGACACCGAAATGCCATCGAGTTGAAATCTGTTGATTAGTGCACGACCGGTGGGGTGGAAAACGATCGGTTTTCTTATTTCACTGCCATCAAAGAATAGGGTGAACTTTAGGCGTTTTAATCTATCTTCAAAAGTCTTAAGTCGGGCGCGGTAATTTATCGGTAACCAGTTATCATGGTATTTGACTGGAACGTTTAACCCCACTTGCAATATACTCTTAGAGTAGTCATCGAAGTTAGACCATGTCCTGACGTCGTCGCGTTTTAACATGTTCCCAACCGACTCTGGGGATAAGCCATATAAAGAGTTTTTTCCCGAGCTAAATTCCGTGATCCCAGCGCCAACGAGGATTGTGCGGGCTTCCCCCCGGATTCGCTTTAAGAATATCTGTGTGAATTGTATGTTCGGATCAGCATTACTGATGGTCCCGAAATAATCAGCTTTGGCGAGTTCCGTTTCCTTTCGCCTACGCTCATTAGGATCCTGACGCATCAAGTCGAACATAATTACGACATCGAGTAATTCGTCACTTCCCTGTTTCGTTGAAATAATTTGCATTTCATCGCAGATCTCGTTTGCTGCTATAAATCCGATACCGATCTTCCCGATTTTGGGTCGACCGAGGGGTGTTACGTCTGAGTCGTCGCGCTTATGAGATTCGCTAATTAAGCTAAAGTTCTTTACAAATTCAGCTTTATTCATCCCATAGCCGTTGTCCTCGATAATGATCTGCTCCGCATCCGGTTTAACAAAAACATTTACTTGCGTAGCATCGGCATCAAAGGAGTTATTAATCAGCTCTTTTAGGCAGGCGGCCGGGGAGTGATATAGACCGGAACTTAGGTAGTCTACGATACGTGAGGCAACATGAATTTCTCCTTGGAAATTATTGTCATTAGGCATGGCTACCCTCCCTGAGAGTTAGCCGGTAAACTCGATTCATGGCGGGTCAATGGCCTCAAGACGTTACTCGACAGATACTCAGATAGAAGGACGCCTTGCTGCCCTGTTGCCGAATCCTGGTGTCATTCCTTTTGACCGTCCTCATCAGCTTAGTAAGTATACGTAGTTGTTTGTGTCCCTGTGCCTCTTTTATGAGCTGCACTCTATAACTCGACGGCGTGAGTGTCAAATAGGCACTGGAAGCTTTCCGTGCGCTAGTATGCTGGCTGGCAATTAAGCCGGGCCTTACCCCCGCGAGACGGGGAGCTTCCACTCCTCGCCCAGGGTGGGTGGAAGAGCTCGTCTACGGAGAGCCTGCGGGAGATGATGCCCTGGGTGTGGGCGTAGCGGATCATCATTGCCCATCGCACGCCAAAGTTTACCCGTGCCCGGATTTAACAAGAATAACTTGTTGTCTAAGAGGAAAAATAAACCCGGTAATCCAGGAGACCCGACCCGCATTGACCATACAGGGCCAAGGACCCAAGGTAAGTATGCTCAGGAAGGCGAGTGCCCGTGCTAAAATCAGAATCCCGGTACCTCTTCGTGATAGGTACCTGGACGCGCCGTCGTAGTCTGGCCATGGTCCCCAGCATAAAAACCTAATATTGGCTCGACACGATAACCTAAAACTGATACAACATAATAACCTAATAACAGTGCAACACAAAAACCTAACAGGCCCACAGCGCAATGACCTAACGGCAGGACAAAATTCATGGCAACCCCCCAGGAAAAAGTGGCCGAATCCCTGGAAGCCCTCAGGGCGCTTCAGGACCGGGGAGTCGTCGCCATCCGGGCTGCCGACCTTAAACGGGTGCACCGGGAGCTGCTACTCAAGAACGGCTTCCTGGTAGAGGTCTTTAAGGGCTGGTACCTAGCGGCGCGCCCGGACGAGCCAACCGGGGAAAGCACCGCCTGGTATGCCTCCTACTGGGCATTTTGCGCCGCCTATTTACGGGAGCGCTTTGGGAGCGACTGGTGCCTTTCACCGGAGCTCTCCCTATCCCTCCACGCCGGGAACCAAGCCGTACCGGCCCAGCTTGTGGTGCGCTCTCCCAAGGGCGGCAACAAGGCCACGGCCTTGCCGTACGGCGCCTCGCTGCTCGATGTTCGCGCCAACGTACCGGACGAAAAGGACATCGAAGCGAGGGACGGGCTCAGGCTTTTCTCGCTCCCCGCGGCGTTGGTCGCCGCCTCGCCCGGATACTTTGAGAACCATCCCACCGACGCCCGGGCGGCCCTTGCGTTGATTGGCGACGCCTCGGAAGTGCTGGATCGCCTTTTGGAAGGCGGGCACAGCACTATCGCTGGACGGCTCGCAGGGGCCTTCCGCAACATTGGGCGGGGCCGCATCGCCGATGACGTCCTTAAGACCTTGCGCGCGGCCGGTTATACGGTGCGGGAACAGGACCCGTTCAAAACGAGGATTGAAATTGTGCTGCCACGGCGCGAAGCGTCTCCCTTCGCGGGCCGCATCCGTCTCATATGGCAAGAGATGCGCGGCACCGTGATCGAAAAGTTTCCGGCGCCGCCCGGGCGGCCGAAGGACATGGACGCGTATCTAAAACGCGTGCAGGAGATATATGCCACCGACGCCTATCACTCGCTTTCCATCGAAGGCTATCGGGTCAGCCCGCAACTGATTGAGCGCGTCCGCAGCGGCAACTGGAACCCTGAAGGCGACGTAGAAGACCGTGAGCATCGCAATGCGCTCGCGGCGCGCGGCTATTGGCTCGCCCACCAGGCAGTGCAAAAGAGCCTCGGCAGGGTGCTTCGCGGTGAGAATCCGGGAACCGTTGCCGATGAGGACCACGGCGCGTGGTACCGTGAACTGTTCGCGCCGAGCGTGACCGCCGGTTTGCTACGAGCAGCCGACCTTGCCGGTTACCGTAACGGCACCGTTTTTATCCGGCGCTCGATGCACATTCCGCCCAACCGCGAGGAGGTGCGCGATGCCATGCCGGTGCTTTTCGATATGCTGACGGAGGAAGCCGAGGCGTCGGTTCGGGTCGTGCTCGGCCACTTCATCTTTGTCTACATCCACCCCTATACGGACGGCAACGGCCGAATGGGGAGATTCCTCATGAACGTGATGCTTGCGGCGGGCGGATACCCCTGGACGGTAGTGCCGCTGGAACGGCGTGACACCTATATGGCTGCTCTTGAAGAGGCAAGCGTGCAGCAGAACATCCGGCCGTTTGCTGATTTCCTTTCACGGCTGGTCCGCGAGGGACTGCGCGGTAAGGCAGTGGCCAAGGCGCCGGCGGCCCGTGCTCGGAAGGGAAAGTAGGAGAAACGAAGGCTCGGTGCAGTAGAATATTATCAATCTGACTTAGGGGTGGCGGGTTTTCAACCAGCACGATCTCGCCCGCTCAGGCCGCAACGATTTCGCCTCTTCGTCCTTTGTTTCAGTACAATACTGCACCTTTACAGTGCCTTTAAAAACTCCTCCTCGGAGATTTGAGCGTCACGAAGGATTGACCTTAGCGTGGCGGGCCGGAGTTCCTCCCTGGCATGCATGTAGACATAGACATATCTTCCGTCAGGATGACGCCATTTCTGATGACTGCCTTTTTGATGTTCTAGATTGAATCCGAGTTTGCGCAGCGCGCGGACAAAGCGGGACTTGCTGACAGCGGGGAGGTTCAAACTGCGGCCCGGACGCGCACCACCTCTAGACAAGAGCGATTTTCCACGGGCGGCTTTGCGCCGTCATCCTGAATAGTCTCCAGGGCAAATTGTATGAGGGATTTTGCCCGCTTCAGGGCCGTGGAACGTGTCCGCCCTTGGGCCGTGGCGTGTAAAATCGGAACGTTGGCTACCCACCAACCGCGCTCCGCGCGATGTAGAACAACTGTATAGCTCTGTTTCATGGAAGTTATTTTGGCAGTTCAAAGTCGAAAAAGCAACGAAGGTCGGAAAGGTTCGATCAAGACGCGCACATGGATCCCCGGTACAGGCTTATCATTAGCGGTAGATCACAGGATAGTCACCGATGAAAATCTGCTATAGGCCGCTGGCGGGGAATTCCGGTACGACCCTTCCTGATTCATAATCAAACGGACCAGCCCTTGCCCTACCCCCGTGAGACGGGGAGCTTCCACTCCTCGCCCAGGGTGGAGGGGTGGAAGAGCTCGTCCACGGAGAGCCTGCGGGAGATGATGCCCTGGGTGTGGGCGTAGCGGATCATGGTGTCGAGGACCTTCCGGTTCGTGTCGTTGACGCCGTAGGCCCAGGGGTCGGCGCCCATGAGCTCTTCCTGCTTTTCCTGCGTGTACTGAAACCAGGCCAGCGGCACGCGGCGGGGGTTTCTCATCCTGGCGTAGCCGGCGGCCTTGGCCTTCTCGAAGGCGACCAGAAGGTTCATGGGCACCCAGGGGTGCTTTTCCACAATCTTTTCCTTGATCACCATCATGTGCATGATGGGAAAGATCCCGGTTCTCCGGTAGTAGTCCAGCTCCAGCTCCTGGTAATTGTCGAAGAGGCGCTTCACCCGCGGGTCTTTTTTGACGAAGGGCGCCACGGGATTGGGTGCGATGACGGCGTCGAGCTCCCCCTCGGCGAGCATCCGTTCCACGTTCTTGCCGCTGGGCGTGCGCTTGAGATCGAGATCCGCAGGCGGGGTGAAGGGCATCTCCTCCTGGTTTTGCACCTTCCAGTGGATTTTTTTGTGCGGGACCTGAAACTCGTCTTCCAGGATGCCCCGGATCCAGAGGAGCGCCGAGCTCTGAAAGGTGCCGAGTCCCATGTCCCTGCCGATCAGGTCCGCGGGCTTTTCGATCCCCTTGGCGGTGTTGATGAAGATAAATCCGTGACGGAAGCGGCGGTGAAGAAAGACAGGGATGGCGACGAGATCGTGGCCCCGGTCCTTGGCCATCAGGGTGGAGGAGCCCGACAGCTCGCAGACGTCGAACTCGCGGCCTCGCACCATGCGGTCGTGGCGGGTGCCGGAATCCATGTCCGTCAGCATGGTTAGCTCGATGCCGTCAGGCGCGACGGCGCCTTCCTTTATGGCGCGGACGATCTCGTAGTCACCGGTGGCCAGGGTCAGGTGTATCTTTTCCGACATTAGCGTTCTCCAAATATAACGATGCGCGGCGGCTGCTCTGTCTAACCTCGCGATACGGGGAGCTTCCACTCCCCGCCCAGGGTGGACGGGTGAAAGAGCTCCTCCACTTGAGGCTCGCGGGAGATCATCCCCTGTTGATGGGAGTACCGGATGAGAGCCGCGAGGTTCTTCCGGTTGTTTTCACCGAGACCATAGGCCCAGGGGTCCCGGCCGAGAGCCCGCTCCTGTTCCTCCTGCGCCTCGCGGAACCAGGCGAGCGGCACTCTTCTCGGGTTGTCCATTTTACCGTAGGCCCACCGCTTTGCCTTCTCGAAGGCCACGAGCAGGTTCATGGGCACCCACGGGTGGCGGTCCACCACCTCCTGTTTGATGGCGGTGATGTGCATGATGGGGAAGATCCCGGTTTTCCGGTAGTAGGCCATCTCAACCTCTTTGTGATTGTCGAAGAGGCGCTTTACCCGCGGGTCGCCGTCCAGGATGGGACCGATAATGTCCGGATGGATGACCGCGTCGAGCTCGCCCTCGGCGAGCATTTCCTCCACCCGCTTGCCGGCGGTCACCCGCTCCAGGCTCAACCCGGGAAGCGGGGTGAAAGGCACGTCCTCCTCCCTTTCCGACTTCCAGTGGACCTTTTTAAAGGGGAGCTGGAACTCGTCTTCCAGGATGCCCCGGATCCAGACCAGGGCCGTGGCCTGAAAATTCTTGAGTCCCACGTCGCGCCCGATCAGATCCGACGGTTTGGTGATCCCCTTGCCGGCGTTCACGAAGACAAAGCCGTGGCGGAAGCGGCGGTGGAGAAACACGGGAATGGCGGTCAAACCGGCGGCTTTCTCCCGCTCGAGCAGATAGGTGGAAAAGGAAAACTCGCAGACGTCGAAATCCCTGCCGCGCGCCATGCGCCAGTGGCGGGTGGGGGAGTCCATGTCGGTCAGCACGGTGAGATCGATGCCGTCGGCTCTGACGATGCCTTCTTTGAGGGCGCGGACGATCTCGTAATCGCCCGCGGCCAGGGAGAGGTGGAGCTTGATTGCCATGGGTACTCCCGCCGAAACGCCGGTCCTATGGGTCTCAATAGTCCGTTGTCAGCCTCTTCGCCCGCCGCACGAAGTAATTCCACATGGAGGTCAGACGGTGCGGCGTGTAGATCTGTTCATACTTGACCCGGGCCTCTTCGTCGCTCGACCACGACGGATCGCCCGAGGCCATGGCCAGAAGCTGGATGCGCGCGGCCTTCTCCAGAAAGACGGCGTAGAGGGTAGCCACCTCCACCGATTCCCCCACCACGGTGGAGCCGTGGTTTTTCATCAGGACTCCCCGATGGCTTCCCAGAAACTCGGCGACTTTGGCGCCGAGCTCCGGCGTTCTGATCAGGGCCGTCGTGTAGTCGAAAAGGGGCAGCCCGTCGCAGAAGACCGAGCCCTCGTGCCCCACCGGGCGAAGCGGCGTGCCCAGCGAACCGAAGGCGACGGCATAGGGAGGATGACTATGAACCACCGCGCCAACATCTGGCCGAGCGCGGTAGATCTCAGAGTGAATGAAGACCTCCGAGTGCCGCTCGTTCTCCCCCCGGATCTTTTCCCCTGCGAAGTTGCAGACGATCATGTGGCGCGGCCGGATCTCTTCGAAGCCGAAGCTGTGGGGTTTCATCAGGAAGGCGTCTTCGCCCGGGATGCGTGCGGAGACATGCCCCAGGATATTGTCCCAGTGCCCTTCCAGGGCAAGAATGTTGCACGCGACGGCGACTTTCTCTCTCAGCTCTTGGGTCTCCATGTCCTTCCCTTCCTCCTCGATTGACGGCTCAATGCGTCGGCTTCTCCCTCAACTTGAAGCGCTGGATTTTTCCCGTGGCGGTCTTCGGCAGATCCTCGACGAACTCCACCCAGCGCGGGAATTTGTTGGGAGTGAGTTTGTCCCTCACGAAGGCCTGGAGCTCCGCCTTGAGGGGCTCCCCGGCCCGGGTGGCCTCCTTCAGCACCACGTAGGCCTTGGGCTTGATAAGCCCGTCCTTGTCCACGGCCCCCGTCACCGCGGCCTCCAGCACCGCCGCGTGCTCCATCAGGGTGTTTTCCACCTCGATGGGTGAAACCCACATGCCGCCTACCTTGAGCATGTCGTCCGAGCGCCCGCAGTACCAGAAATAACCCTCTTCGTCGCGGTAATAGGTATCCCCGGTCTTGAGCCATTCTCCGAGCATGGTTCTCTTGGTCTGCTCGCTCTTGTTCCAGTAATAGGGGGAATTGGCGTCCCCTTTGACCATCAGGTGCCCGACTTCGCCCACGGCCACTTCCCGTCCCTCATCGTCCACCACCTTGGCCTCGAAGGCCGGGGTTACCTCGCCGCTGCTTCCCGGGCGCGCCTTGCCCGGCCGGTTGGCGAGAAAGTCGTGGGTCGCTTCCGTGGAGCCAACCACGTCCAGCAGCTCCAGGCCGAATTTTTCCTTCCACTGGTGGAAAAGCGTCGGCGGCAGGGGCTCCCCGGAGGAGAGGCATATCCGCAGAGACTTCAAATCGTAATTTTTTTCAACACGGAGAAGCCGGTTGTAGAGCGTGGGGACGGAGAAGAAAAACGTCGGCCGGTTGCGCTCGATGACATCGAGGATCTTTTCCGGGTCCGGCCGCTCCGGCCACAGCACGGTAGCGCCGCCGAAGCGAAAGGGAAAATAGAGGGAGTTTCCCAGGCCATAAGCGAAAAAGAGTTTGGAAGCCGAAAAGCAGATATCGTCGTGGCCCATGCCGAGAACCGGTTTCACAAACAGGTCCGTGATGGTAATCATGTCGCGGTGGCAGTGAACCGCCCCCTTGGGAGAGCCTGTGCTGCCCGAGGTATAAAGCCACATGGCGACGTCTTCCGGATGGGTGGGCTCGGCCTCGAGCTCCTTGGCCGCCTGGGATACTACCAGTTCGAAGGACTGGGCGCGTCCCACGGGGCTTCCCACCACCAGCACGTGCTTCAAGTACCGCGGCCGGTCCCAGATCTTTTGCATCTCGGGGACCACGGACTCATGGACGATCATGACCCTGGCCTTGCTGTCGGCGAGCAGGTACTCGTAGTCCTTGGCCGTGAGCCACGGGTTGGTGGGGATGGGCACCGCACCGATCTTGATAGCCCCGAAAAAGCCAAAGGCGAACTCGGGGCTGTCAGGCAAAACCAGGAGCACCCTCTGCTCGATGTCCAGGCCCAGGGACTTAAGCGCGTTGCCCGTCCGGTTCACCCGGTCGAAGAGGTCCTGATAGGTGAAGCGCTGGTCCTGGTAATAGATGGCGGTGCGGCTGCCCCGGCCCGCTTTGATGTTTTCATCAATAAAAGTGGTCGCCGCGTTATAAACGCTGGGTAGCTCGACTTTCATAGCTCTCTCCCGGTCCCTATTCTCCTCCGACCTCTTCGGTCTTCACCGAAGTCGCCACCACGATGGACTTGGACTCCGTGTAATAGTCGATGGCCTCGTTGCCGTGCTCCTTCCCGAGCCCGCTTTGCTTCACGCCGCCGAAGGGGAGCTCGTCGTAGATGATCTGCGCCGAATTGACCCAGGTGTAGCCGGCCTCGATTTGCTCTGCGGCCCTCATGGCCTTGTCAATGTCCTGGGTCCAGACGGACGAGCCCAGGCCGAAGATGGAGCGGTTGGCGTTGGCGATGGCGTCGTCCAGATTCTTGACCCGCAGGATGGGAAGGGCCGGACCGAAACACTCTTCCACCACGATACGTGCGTCGGGATCCACGTCCGCCAGCAGGGCCGGCTGGAGAAAGTAACCTTTGTCGAATTCCTCCCCTTTGGGACGTTGCCCGCCGGTGAGGAGCTTGGCGCCCCGCTTGACGGCGTCCGCCACCATTTCCTCGACCTCTTCCCTTTGCGCCTTGGTGTGGAGCGGCCCCAGGAGAGTTTCCCGTTTGATGCCGTTACCGATGCGGAGCTTGTTCACCTTGGCCGTCAGCCGCTCCATAAAGGTATCGGCGATCTTGTCGAAGAGGTAGAGCCGCTTGACGGCGAGACAGGCCTGGCCGCAGTTGAAAAACCGCCCCACGGAGGCCGCGCTCACCGCCCGGTCCAGGTCCGCGTCTTCGCACACGATCATGGGATCGCTCCCGCCGAGCTCCAGGGTGACCCTTTTTACCTCGTGCGAGGCCACCTGCATAACGTGCTTCCCGGTGCCCGTCTCCCCGGTAAAACCGATTTTTCTGATCTTGGGATTCTGCAGGATCTCCTCTCCCACTACGCCCCCGGGGCCGGTCACGATGTTGATGACTCCGGCAGCGAGGCCCGCCTTGTGAATCAGCTCCACGCAGCGGGCGGCGGTGAGCGGGGTGGTGCCGGCGGGTTTGATCACCATGGTATTGCCCGCGAGCAGCGCGGGCCCCACCTTGTTACCCATGAGGGAGACCGGGAAGTTCCACGGCACGATGGCCCCCACAACCCCCATGGGCTTTTTCAAGATAAAACCGTAGCGCCCGTCGTCCAGGGTGACGTAGCCCCCGCGCAGGGTTTTGGCCATACCGGCGTAATGTTCCAGGGTATGGGCAAAGCGGCGGATCTCCAGAATGGACTCGCGGATGGGCTTTCCCTGTTCCTTGGTGAGCAGCGTGCTCAGCTCCTTTTCGTTTTCCCGGATCAGGCGCACGGCTTCTTGCAGCAGCGCGCCGCGCTTGGCCGGCGCCATTCTTGACCAGACGCTCAGAGCCTGGTCGGCGGCTTCGACGGCGCTCCGCACGTCGTCGGCGTTTCCCTTGGGCACGGTGTCCACCACCTCGCCCGTGGCGGGGTTTCGGATCTCGGTTACCTCCCCGCTCTTTGCATCTCGAAGCTCTCCAGCATAAAACATCTTAGCCATAACTCTCACCACCCCTTAAAAGTTGATTCTTGCAACATTAAAACAACACGCACAATCTCCCTGACGTGGCGGTACCGACCGGTCACACGGCGTCAAACTTTGAGCACCTCTTTCAACCCTTCCCAGTGGGTCACGGGCGGGGAACAGGTGTAATTCCGGCACACGTAGACCGTGGGCTTTCCCTCGACCTGGGTTTTTCCCCGGAGCAAGGGGGACGCTGATTCGAGCGCTCTGCCGGGTTCCACCAGCTTGAGGGCCAGGCCGGGAAGGTAGACCGAGTGGAGCCCCACCAGCATCTCCTCCAGGACCGCGTCCCCCCGCGGGCCCACGAAAAACACCTCCGTCGGCCCGCGCAGATAGAGGTCTAGGGCCGAAAGCATTTCGGTCATGCCGAAGGGGTGCTTTTCCATGGCGTCGTAGTACAGCTTCAGCACCTTCTCCGCCCGCTCAAGATAATCTTGCCGTCCCGTGTAATGGTGGATCCTGAGCAGGAGCTGGGTAGCCACCGAGTTTCCCGATGGGACCGAGCCGTCGAAGGCCGGCTTGCTGCGGCTTACCAGCGGAGCGTGGCTCTTCCCAGTGGTGAAAAAGCCGCCCTCCGCTTCGTCCCAAAACTCCCCGACCATGCGCTCCGTAAGCTTGAGCGACCGCTCGAATAGGCCCGGTTCCAGAGTGGTCTCGTAGAGGTCCAGGAGTCCCGCCGCCACATACGCATAGTCGTCGAGGAAACCCCGGATCTTGGCCTTCCCGTCCTTCCAGCAGTGGAGCAGCGATTCCCCTTGAGCCATCTTGTTAACGAGGAAGGCCACCGTTTTCTCCGCCGCATCCCGGACGGACGGGTCGGCGGTTATTTTCAGGGCCGCAGCCACCCCCGTGAGCATCAGGCCGTTCCAGGAGGCGAGGATCTTATCGTCCCGGAAGGGCTTGACCCGCTTCTCCCTGGCGGCGAGAAGTTTCTCCCGGGCCTCGCCGAGCACGGCTGCAACCTCGCCGGGCTCCCGCTTGAAGTATTTGGCTGCCTGCTCCAGTGTCAATACGGGATGGAGGATGCATTTCCCCTCGAAGTTCCCCACCTCGCTCACGTCGTAGACGCGGCTGAAGACGGCCGCCGTCTCCCGGCCGAGGATCTTCTCCACCTCGTCCTGTTCCCAGACGTAGTATTTCCCCTCCTCCCCCTCGCTGTCGGCGTCCTGGGTGGAATAGAAGCCACCCTCCGGATGCGCCATCTCACGGAGAAGGTAGGCCAGGGTCTCCTCCACTACCCGCTTGAACAGCGGCTCTCCGGTTACCCGATAAGCGTCGGAGTAGATGTGCAACAACTGGGCATTGTCATAGAGCATCTTTTCGAAATGGGGGACCAGCCACCGCTCGTCGACGGAATAGCGGTGGAAACCTCCGCCCAGGTGGTCGTAGATGCCGCCCAGCGCCATCCGGTTGAGGGTATGGGTTGCCATTTCCAGGGTACGGCCCTCCCCGGTGCGCCGGTGGTGGCGTAAAAAAAACGCCAGGACGCCGGTATTGGGAAACTTGGGCGCCCGGCCCAATCCCCCGTGCTCGTGGTCGTAGGCTCCGGCCAGCTCTACCACCGCACGCTCTCCCGTTTCCGGTGAAAAGGGGCTCTGGGTCTCGGCGATGCTGTTCATGCGCTGGAGCCCCTCGACGATGCGCTGACCGCTGAGCGCCACCTGATCCGGCTTTTCGCGGTAGACCTGGGCCACGGCCTTGAGAACCCGGGGAAAGCCCTGCACCCCGTAGCGGTCCTCCGGCGGGAAGTAGGTGCCGCCGAAGAAGGGCTTCCCCTCCGGCGTTAAAAAGACCGTCATGGGCCAGCCCCCGCGCCCCGTCAGCATCTGCACCGCGTTCATATAGACCTCGTCCAGGTCCGGCCTCTCCTCACGGTCCACCTTGATGTTGATGAAGTGCTCGTTCATCAAGGCGGCAATCTCCTCGTTTTCGAAAGACTCGTGCTCCATGACGTGACACCAGTGGCAGGCGGAGTATCCGATGCTGAGGAGAATCGGTTTGTTTTCCCGGCGCGCCCGCTCCAGCGCCTCTTCCCCCCAGGGATACCACTCGACGGGATTATGGGCATGCTGCAGCAAGTAGGGACTGGTTTCTCCGATGAGGTGGTTGGTTTGCACGGCAAATCATCCTAATGAAACGCCATCGGGCAAAAGCTGCAGAAGAAACCAGACCGACGGCAAGGCCCTGATTAAGGAGGCGTGTGAGAAAAAGATCCGGAAACTTGCAAAGGGTTTACAGTCCCTTGACCTCCGGGGCGTCTTCAATCTGCTCCAGGTCATGAAAGCCCAGGTGTTTGTAAATTCGGTTCATTCCCGAGAGCAACCGCGCCGGCTTTTCCGGGTCCGAGTTGAAGTGCTGGTGGACCGTGTTGACGGGAACGAAGATCACATCCCCTGCTTCCCACTCGAAACGCTTGGGCTCCCTGTCCACGTCCCAGTGATACTTGTCCTCGATGCGCGCCTTGACGTCCCAGTGGAGCTCGTATCCCCTTCCCTCAAGAACGAAGAGAAACTCCTCGGCCATGTGCCGGTGTTTGCCGGAGCATCCACCGGGCGGGATCTCCTGAATGTACATATCGACGCTCTTCACCTTGGCCTTGGTCTTCTCGTTGACGATATGCTTGAGCCGCCCATGGCGGGAGTCCTCCCAGGGCATATCTTTGGCTTTGACCACTTCCTGAAGCTTCTCATACTGCTCGTTTTTTTTTCGGGCCTCTTGCAGGCTCGTGTCGTAATAACGGGTTTTCCTTCTGCCGCGCTTGTAGTTCTTCGCCTCGTCGTGCTTCATGGAAAGGTCCTCTTTCCTGGTCCCGGCCCGCTAATAGTATTCGGGGTCCCACCCCTCGAATCCCTTGGGGGCTTCGGAGGGCGCCTTTTCCACCACATTCTGGAACAGCAGGTTCATGAACAGGTACAAGGGCTTGCTCTTCACCACCAGAGCCTTCAGGGGCTTGTCCGGGTTGGCGTTGAAGTGCTGGTGGACGCAGCCGTTGCGCACCACGACGATGTCCCCCGCCTCGTAGTCGTAGCGCTCAGCGTCGTGGATGTCGTAGCCCTTGCCGTCGAGGATATAGAAAACCGCTTCGTTCATGTGCCCGTGCTTCTGGGAGCGCCCACCCGGAACGAGGTCCACCATATGGGACTGAATGCTCTGCATCCTCCCCATGGCAGGCTCCATGAGCCAGCGGTTCCAGAAATTCGGCCCCGCGGCATCGGGGTCAGGGAGGTCTTTGGCTTTGATCACCCGGGGGAGGTCGCGCATCTGCTTCATGACCTCCAGCAACCCGTAGTTGATGTTCTCAAGGCCCCGAAAATAAACCCGTTCTTTGGCCGCCGGCTTTTCAGCGCTCATAGTGTTCCCCCGGCTGAATTTTCACATTCCCATAGCATCTGACCCGCCAATTGTAAACCCCGGCCATCCCCCGGCATGTTGTGGAGAAACCCCAGTTGCTGGCTGCTCATCAAGCCCCCTGAGACGAGGCTTCGGCCGGGCTCCCTTCGGGTCTAAGGCTCAGGGTCAAAGACAGCCGAGCCGCGCGCGGCAAACTGCCGCGCGCAGTCGTATTTATTCCGCACGTTGGAGCGAGGCCGCTTTGCGCCACGGAGAATATGAGGTCTTTTCCGTACGCTGTTAGTACTTCCGGATGACGGCCACGACCACCCCTCTAACCTCCATGCGATCCTCGGACACCCAGAGGGGTTCCAGGCGCTCGTTAGCCGGCTGCAGGCGGATCCGGCCGCCCCCCTCGCGGTAGAATTTTTTCACCGTGGACTCCCCATCCACCAGCGCCACCACCGTTTCCCCGTTTTCCGCGTCGGAACGGGCCTGTACGAGGATCAGATCCCCGTCGAGGATCTGCTCTTCGATCATGGAATCTCCCTTGACCTTTAGAGCAAAGACCTTTTTATCCCGTACCAGGTCCTCCGGGACCGCCAGGGTGTCGTTGATCTCCACAGCCTCGATGGGCGCTCCTGCAGCAACCATGCCCAGCAGGGGAACCTCAACGGACCCTTTTTTTCGCCTGAGCTCTTGCACCACCTCCACCGCGCGGCTCCGGTTTTTCTGCCTGCGAATCAATCTCTTTTGCTCCAGGTTGGTGAGATGCTTGTGCACCGTTGCAAGGGAACTGAGCCCGAAGTGAAGCCCGATCTCCGCCAGGGTCGGCGCATATCCCTGCCGCGCCGTATAGCTACGCACGTAATCCAGAATCTCTTTTTGCCTTTTGGTAAGTATCATGGATACCGGGCGAGAACCGGCTTTCTCATCTTAGGCGAAGCGGCATCCCTTGGCAAGGTACCGCCGCCTCAGGGGGCCGGGCGGATATCTCTGACTTCGATGGAATCCAGCCGCCAGCCGGCGAGGTCCAGGCCTTTGCGGTCCCCGAGATGGGCCTGCCACCATTGGAAACTTTGCGAGATGAGATCGCCTAGCTTCAATCCGATCTCGGCGTTGCTGCCTCCGCTCAGTTCATCGTTGATCATTTCTATAACGACTTTTTTCATCAGTGAACCCCCTTGAGATTAGCGGTCATGGCCCGCACGCGAAGCGTGCCCGAGTCCTCTTCTCCATAGAGCCGCAGGAACAGGGCCGCGACCTTCTCCAACACCGTCGCGTAATCGTCTGCTATTTCCATGCTTGCGTCGCCGGGCAGGTCTTTGAATTCACGCTCTATGTTTTCCAGCCAGCCCGCCAAGTACTTCTTTTCGACATTTTCTCCGGCGAAGAGGTAGCCTTCCAATGAGCCCAACCGCGCCCCCAGGTTAAAGAGCATCCGCTGGACCGATTTATCCATGACATGAGCTCCTTTCTGAAACAAGCTAACGCCGGGCCTCGGCGCGCATCGCCGCACGCGGCGAACTGCTGCTTTCCCCATCATATATTATGTGAAGGTAGGCGATAAGTATACTCCACCCGCGGTAGGGCTTCAAAGCTGCCCGGTAACCTTGCCCGGCCCTTGGCAGTTCGTTCACAAATTCATTAGTATCTGAATATGTCACGCAGCCGGCGGGGCTTCGTCGGTGAGTTCAGCCGAACGGAAAGCTCCATTTGTGAGGAGCGATCAGGCAAGATTTCGGGGGCGCGGTTCCTTTTGCCGTTCCTGGCGCCGAATTGCAGAGGATGACAGAAAGCTCCGCAGGGGGGCGACGCTGGAGGCCGCGGACGTCCGACACGGGTGCTTCAGATATTCACGGTCCCATCGGCCGCGGCCGGGCTTCGACGGTGAGCTCAGCCGAACCGAAGTGTCGCCTCCCGAGGAGCCACAGGACCCGCGTCCCAGGGGAATCCGGTGGACAGTACCCCATACGAGGCGAGACTCTATGGAAAGGAACGATACAAAGCGCTGGAATATAAAACACGGGGCCGAGGCGGGGCCGGGAGAACCGGCGGCTTTCCTGCGACAGCTTATTGAGTCTGGTTCGTGGTCCATTCCCCAGGGGCGGGCCTTCGATGTCGCCGCGGGCACGGGGCGAAATGCCCTCTACTTGGCGGCGCGGGGGTTTGACGTGGACGCCGTGGACCTTTCCGAGACCGGTCTCGCCACAGGCCACACAGCAGCGGTGAACAGAGGCCTGACGGTAAATTTTATTCAGCTGGATCTCGCGAATGCGGTGTTCCCCCAAGCAGCGTATGACTTGATCGTAAATTTTAACTTTCTGGACCGCTCCCTGGTCCCAAAATTGAAAGGGGCCCTCAAGGGCGGCGGCCGCGTCATTTTCGAGACTTTTCTGATCGATCAACGCTCCCTGGGTCACCCTAATAACCCCGCTTATCTCCTGGGACACAATGAGCTTCTGGAACTCTTCCGGGAATTTCGCGTCCTGTATTACCGCGAGGGAAAGTTCCGCGACGGGGAAACGGACTCCTTCCGCGCCGGTTTGTTGGCCGAGAAGCCATCGGCCCTTCCCATCGGGACCTAATCGGCTTCCTCGGGCGCGCCGCCGGACCGGGCCAGGTCCTCGACCCTTATTTTGTCGGGATTGAACTTTGCGGCGGCCTTCACCATGCGCTCCATGGCCTCCTCGTAGCTGAGAGGCGGACTCTCCTTGGGTCGGAAGCGCAGCGGGTTGATCCGCGCCACCACGAAACTCTTGAGGTACGGGCTCGTCATTCCCTTGGCCTTCAACGCCTCGACCTGGCGCACCACCGTATCGTCCAGGGCGAGCAAGTCCCGGGCCCTTTCCTGTCGCACCTCTAGAGCTTTAGCCAGATTCTTCTTCAGGAACTGGTCCACCCGCTTCAACACCGGATGGTATGCCCCCCCGCTAAACCGGGGACGCTCCTCGTAGCAGATCCCCAGGGTGACGAGGGCCGGCTCTTCGAATTCCAATGCGTAACTATCCTCGGCGGCCTCGCTGGACCCGTCCAGACGGGCGAGTTCCTTGTACATGCGCACCACTTCCAGGGCTCTTTCCCTCAGGTTGTGGGCCTTTTCGGTATTGAGAGCAAGAATCTGGTAGGCAAGGGCGGACTCCGGCACGATGAGCGCCGTGATGCTCTTCGCTCCCAGGGTGCGCATGGCGGAGAGCCGGTGGTGCCCGTTGGGTGTCCAGTAGCGAACGTCATCCTCCCGGTTCCCTTTCGCCTGAACCACCACGATGGGGTCGAGGAAGCGTCCCAGCTTGCCGATGGCACCTTCGAGTTTGCGCACATGGGCGTCCGAGAGGTTACGTTGAAAGGGAGTGGGTTCCACCTGTTCGATGGGCAGGGCGGCCAGAACCACCCATCGTCCCGCGTAAGGCTCCCGGTAGGCGGCGAGGACCTTTCCTCCCTCACCTTCCACTTCATCCTGCAACGCCGACACCTCGCCGGGAGTCGTCCCTTGGTGCATCTCCGCCGGGGGGAGTCCGGTGGAAGCCCCGGAGGGTTTCCGCCTGCGACGGCCTTTGCCGGCGGTCTTTGCGGTTGTCTTAGCGGCCATGACCGTTCAACCCCCTTAACCCTAAGGATCGACTACGTCAACCGTCTGAATGCATCAAGCCCTTGCCGACGTTTGTAAACCCCTGTTGGCAGACCGGTCAAAAAGGCTCCAACCTGAGTTCAGCCGAAGGTTCCAGGTGCGAGGCGCGCGTCAAATCGACGAGCGGAGGCGTACTTGGGCAGTACATTGGAGCGACTCCGCTCAGAGCGGAAATGCTTTCCGCGCCGATCAAGCGCGCCTATCTTATACGCCTGCCTAACTCAGGCTCGCGGCAAATGGGCCTTTTTCAACGGTCTGCTAGAGCCTTATACCACGACGGGAAGGACCAGGGAAAACCCGCCGTAGATTCAATGCCCGCTAACGCCGGGTCGCTGATACTGATTTACGGCGCGGTTATGCTCTCCGATGGTATGGGAAAAAAAGTGGGTGCCGTCGTTTTTGGAAACGAAGTAGAGGTAAGAAGCCTCGGCGGGAAAAAGAGCGGCCCACAGGGAGGCCAGGCCGGGATTGCAAATGGGGCCGGGGGGCAGACCGCGGTTGACGTAGGTGTTGTACGGCGTCGGCGTTCTCAAGTCTCTCCGCGTGAGGTTCCCGTTGAAGTTCTCTATGCCGTAGATGACCGTGGGATCGCTCTGAAGGGGGATCTCTCCCTTCAACCGGTTGTGAAAGACCGCCGAGATGAGAGGCCGCTCGGTTTCCTCACCCGTTTCCTTTTCGATCACGGAGGCTAGGGTCACCGCCCGGTGCCGATCAAGCCCCATCCTCCTGGCCTGCTCCTCCATGAACGGCGTAAACCGCTCCTGGAACTGCTTCAGCATGGCCACCAGGACGTCCCGCTCGCTGGCGGAAGGAGAAAGATAATAGGTATCGGGGAAAAGATACCCTTCCACTCCCACTTTCTCGAGACCGAATTGTGAAAGAAGCCCCGTGTCGCGGGATTCTTCGAGGAACCGGGCACGGCTCCCCAAGCCCTCTCGTACCACGACGGATGCGATATCATCGAGGGTCAGGCCCTCGGCCACGGTGATGCGAAGAAAGACCCCCTTGCCCAGAACCATCCGGTCCAGGACCTGAATGGGCGCCATGGGCAGTTCGAAACGGTAATGACCCCAATGGATCCTCTTGTCCAGAGACCATAGACGGGCCCAAAGCTTGAACACCCTCTCGTGGGAAATGACGCCGCGCTCCTTGAGCCGATGAACGACCGAGGAAAAGGACTCTCCTTGTTCCACCTTGACTTCCACGGCCCCCGGTTCCTGGCGGCGGGGCGTGGAAAGATAAGCGAACAGGAAACCCACAAATAGCACGCCCGAGAGGAAAACGAACAATCCTCCCAGCAGGAAACTCTTGAGAACCGGAGTGTGAAACATAGACGCTATGGCAATGGCCCGCCGTTTAAAAAATAATCCTGCATGGGGATGGGTTCAACGGCACGGGACGGACGATCGGCTAATTTTCAGTGAGGTTAACTTTCATCCAGCCTTCAATTTGCCTCAGAAATCCCGCAAAGGGATCCTTTCCCGGCTCGTGAGCGAAATAGGCCTTGCGCATGTAGTCGAGGGCCCCCGAATAGTACTCGAATTTTTTGGAGAGTTCTTCGTAGAGGAGGAAACCCGTACGGTAAAGGGACAGGTCCAGCTCCGACACCGTCCTGTAGGAGCGGCTACCTTCCTGCAGATAGTAATCAAGAAATCCCCGCCGCTCCACATAAGAGCGGAACATGCCGCTCATAAACAATGTGTAGTCGCCGAGGTATTTGCGGAGCTCCCGTTCCTGCAGCAAACTGGGCGAGGCTTCCGGCTCCTCGGGTGCGGGGTCCGAGGCCTTTTCCACCAGGACTTCTGCGACGCTTTCCAAGTTTTTCACGGGTCTGGGCCGAACACCGAAGAGACAGTCCGCACGGGCGAAATCCGTCAGCACGTCCGCCACGTAGCCCGCCACCGACGCGTCGTGGATACCCAACTCCCAGAAGCTCCGGCGCGTGAGCCTGAGAAAAAAGGTTTGCAAGCGATCACCTACGATTTTCATTGTTCTAATTATACCAAAATCCTCATCCTCTGTAAAAGATCTACTTTGGGGGGGCCGGGGTTCCTCCGCCCCTGGCCATTTTTTTTTTGCGGCGATATAATCTTACAGTCAGGAAGACAGGAGGAAGGGGCTATGTCAAGGTATCTCAAAGAGGATTTTTTCCGGCTGGACGGTGCATGGGCGTCCTTCGAGCTCATGTCCATCCGCAAACGGGACGATTACCTTAAACCCTTTCGTCTCATCCGCTGCAAGATCGATGACCAGGTAGACTTCGACAGCACGGAACCATCGAACCTGACCGAGGCCTCCGTTCTCGTGGATATTTTCGGCACCGAGGAGCGCGAGGTCGGCCAGGGGCGCGGTCCCGTCCACGCCCTCGACCACGCCATGCGCAAGGTACTCGAAAAACACTACCCCCAACTATCCGAGGTGCAACTGGTGGAATTCGACGTCCGTTTGTTGCACCACGGCGACTCGGGCGACGACGAGGACAGGAGCGGGGAACCCGTGCGCGTGCTGGGGATTTTCACCGACGGCCGCGAGAGCTGGGGCACCGTGGGGGTGGCCGAGGACATCCTGAGAGCCAGCGTGGAATGTATTATCGACGGCCTCGAATGGAAGTTGAGGGGAGAACATAAACACTAAAGGACTGTAACCGCCAGGACGTGGCTCCCCTCTTGACCCGCACGGCCGCCGTTTTTTCCATTCTCTGCCTCTCCTTTTTCTGGGGCTGCCCCATGGAAAATAGCTTTATCTTTTTCCCCGCCCGCGAGATCCAGCGGACCCCCGAAGAGGCGGGACTTCTCTACGAGGACGTATCTTTCTCCACGGAAAAAGGAATCCGCTTGAACGGATGGTATATTCCTTCCCCGGAGGCGGAAATTACCCTGCTCTGGTTTCACGGCAATGCCGGCAACATCAGCCACCGAGTTGAAAACCTGCGGCTCGTCCACGACAGGCTAAAGACCAATATCTTCATCTTCGATTATCGCGGGTATGGGCGAAGCGAGGGAAGTATTTCCGAGGAAGGCACCTACGAGGATGCCCGAGCGGCCCTTCAGTATCTGCGCAACAAAAAGAGCGTTGATTCCAAGCGCCTGGTTTTGTTCGGCCGATCGCTCGGCGCGGCAGTGGCCACTCACCTGGCCATCCAAGAAGACGCCCTTGCCCTTATCCTGGAGACGCCGTTTGTGTCTATCGAGGCCATGGCTCGGGTCGTGCTACCCTTCCTCCCCATTGGAGCCCTTCTGAAAACAAAATACGACGTTCTCGAAATGATCCCCCGGGCAAAACCGCCGGTCCTTGTCCTGCACGGAGACCGCGACGACGTTGTTCCCTACGACCAGGGAAGGAGGGTTTTCGAAGCCGCCCGGGCACCCAAGGAGTTCTACACCATCCGCGGCGCCAGCCACAACGACACCTACGTGGCCGGCGGAGAGGCCTACTTCGCCTTCCTAAAAGACTACATCGACCGAAAAGCCGCCGGGGGCGGCCTCGACCTTCGCACGCATCGGGGCTAGGATAAGAGTCCATGAAACCCGTATACAAAGCCCTCACCATCGCCGGCTCGGATTCCGGGGGCGGCGCCGGAATTCAGGCTGATTTAAAAACCTTTGCCGCCTTCGGAGTTTACGGCACCTCGGCCATCACGGCCGTCACCGCGCAGAATACACAGCGCGTCGCCAAAGTCCTCGCCCTGCCTCCCGCCATGGTGGCAGCCCAGATCGACGCCGTGATCGGGGATATCGGCGCCGATGCGGTTAAAACCGGGATGCTGGCGAATGCAGCTATCGTCTCCCTGGTAGCACAAAAGATCCAAGAGCACGCCCTCACCAACGTAATCGTAGATCCCGTGATGATCGCCAAGGGGGGAGAGCCGCTTTTAAGTAGAGATGCCGTGGACGCGCTCTGCACCCGGTTGATTCCCCTGGCCACCCTGGTGACTCCGAACGTCCCGGAGGCGGAGCGGCTCACGGGCATCCGAGGCGGCAATGCCGCAGCCCTTCGGAATGCCGCGAAGAGGATCATCGACATGGGCGCGCAGGCGGTGGTGATCAAGGGAGGACACCGGCGGGGCCCGGCCACCGATCTCTTCTATGATGGAAAAGAGTTTCGGGAGCTTCGGGCCGCGAGGATTGCCGCGCGCAATACCCACGGCACCGGCTGTACCTATGCCGCAGCCGTGGCCTCGGGCCTGGCCAGGGGCGAGACGCTGGAGCGGGCCGTTATGGAGGCGAAGCGCTACATTACCGGGGCCATCCGGAAATCCTTTACCGTAGGTTCCGGCCACAGCCCCGTACACCACTTCTACCGACTCTGGAAGGGCTAGCCCCGCCGGGGAGTCAAAAATCTTGGTCAGTAATTTCCGCACCGTTAAGGTCACCTATTATAAAGCCTGCCGTCCGGCAGCGTTTCATGGCGTGACCCCGGGAACCTATGCTATAGGAAAGATGTGCTTTATAAAGCTCTTCTCAGGCCCATCCTCTTTCTCAAGGATCCAGAAAAAACCCACGAACAGACACTTTCCCTGCTCGCGACTTTGAGTTTCCTACACCGCCCCCTGTCGAGTCTTCTCCGCGTAACGGACCCCCGGCTTCGAGTCCAAATCGGTCCCTTGACCTTCCCCAACCCGGTGGGGCTTGCCGCCGGTTTCGATAAGAACGCCAGGGCCATTGGCATGTGGACGGCCTTTGGCTTTGGATTCTTCGAAATCGGCGCCGTAACGGCTTTGGCACAACCGGGGAACCCCAAGCCGCGAGTTTTCCGCCTGCCCGAAGACGAGGCTTTAATCAACCGGCTCGGGTTCAACAATGACGGCGCTGAGGCCATCGCCCGTCGGCTCTTCCTGTGGCAAACGGAGTATCCCCGGCCCCGGGTGCCCATGGGCATCAACATCGGCAGAAGCAGGAGCGTCGAGAACAAAGACGCCGTGGCGGACTATCTCTTTACCTTCGAGAAACTTTTCGCACTCGCTGACTACTTCACCCTTAACGTGAGCTCACCCAATACCCCCAACCTCAGAGAACTCCAGGAAAAGAAACGTCTGGCGGACCTCCTGGCGGCCATCGGGGACCGAAACCGCCATTTATCCCAGGAAACAGGCCTGCCCCCCAAGCCTATCATGGTCAAGATCGCTCCCGATCTGGGCGCCCGGCAACTGGACGAAGTCATCGAGGCCATGGAGGCGGGCCCGGTGTCCGCGGTCATCGCCACCAACGCCACGGCTTTGTTGAGAGAGAACCTACGGACACGAACAGAGGAGGAAGGGGGGCTGAGCGGCCGGCCCCTCAAGGCCCTGGCGACGTCCCTCATCCGACATATCAACCAGGCGACAGGGGGGAGACTCCCTATCATCGGTTGCGGAGGTATTTTTACGGCCGAAGATGCTTATGAAAAGATTACCGCCGGGGCAAGCGCCGTACAGCTTTACACGGGGTTTGTCTTTGAGGGTCCCGCCGTCGTGAAGCGCATTAACCGCGGCCTTCTCGACCTCCTGCAACGCGACGGCTTCGATTCCGTAGCCGCCGCCGTGGGCTCACGGGCACGCTAGCCCCCGCGGAAGCATAAAAAATTAATTTTGACATGCTAGGGGAATCTTGATATAGTCCGCCACATGCGAGTGCTACACCCCAAAAATATCGTCTACGGCCTTTTCCTCTCTCTCTCCGTCCTTGTTGCCGGGCCGGTACGCGCCCAGGACCTGGTTATCGATGACGCAAACGCCAGCGAGCCCCCACCGGCGGCGGCTCCGGAATACACGACGAACGGCTCAACCAAAGAGACCGCCAGGGAACTCGGTTTGGGCATGGGTTCCGTACTTGCCAGCGTTGTATACAGCCCGCTCAAGGTGACCTACGCCGGCCTGGGTCTCCTCACGGGGGGCATCGGCTATGTGGTCAGCGGCGGCAGGTCCGATGTTGCCAAAAGCATCATCAACCCCGCCGTGCGCGGCAATTACGTCATTACCCCCAGTCACCTGGAAGGTAAGGAACGGGTCATCTTCGTGGGACCCCCTCCCCCACCGGACGCGGTCATACCGCCGCCCTTCGCTTCGGCAGACCCCCCTCTGCCCAATCAACACTAACCTCCGACGCAGACCCCGCGCTTCGACGATCTGATAAACGCCAGGAGTGCGGCCACGTCCGTCGAGGGCACTGTCTTTTCGTTCAGCTCTGCCATGGCGAGGGAAAGATTACGTCCCTTGCGAAAGAGGATGCGGAAGGCTTCCCTGATGGCGCGGATGCGCCCATCATCGTAGCCGGCCCGCCTGAGCCCCGTTACGTTGACCCCGCGCACCGTATGCTGCCAATCGATAATCGCGTATGGGGGAACGTCGCGGCTGGTCCCGCTTAGACCGCGCATCAGGGACAGCTCCCCCACTCGAACGAACTGATGAACCAGGCAATGGGCGGAGATAAACGCCCGGTCCGCCACCTCGACGTAGCCCCCCAGCAGGGCCCCGTTGGCCATGACGATGTGGCTTCCCAGCCGGCAGTTATGGGCCACGTGGGAGGTCGCCATCAGGAAATTGTTGTCCCCGATGACCGTGGCGGAACCGGGCTTGGTCCCCAGATGGACCTGCACGCATTCCCGGAAGATGTTGCGGTGGCCAATCTTGAGGTAGCTTTCCTCGCCTGCGTAGACAAGATCCTGCGGCGTGTCCCCGAGCACCACACCCGGATGAATCTGGTTCTCCTCGCCGATCTCGGTCCAACCGAAAACCGTGGCATGCGCCATGAGGCGTGTGCCGCGGCCGATCTTCACCGCCCCCTCGATGACCACATAGGGACCGATCTCCGCATCAGGGTCAATTTCCGCGCGGGGGTCGACAACTGCGGTGGGATGAATGCTCACGTTGCAGACCTGATCAATGGATACCCCCGTCGGGGTCTTCGTTTTCCCCTTCCGATTGGTCCTCCAGCTCGCCCCCGCGGATACGGTACCGCTCCTCCGTCCAGGCCCCCAGATCGATGAGCCGGCAACGCTCGGAGCAAAAGGGACGGTAGGGATTACCCTCCCAGCGGACCTCGACCTTACACTGAGGACATTTCACGACAAGAGGCATAGCCTACGGCCTCCCGTACCTTTATTAACGTTTTTGCCTCCCCGCGTCCAGTCCGAAGCAGGGGCCAGTGCATTGTTGTTTCGTGCCCACTACGGTTATACAATCGGTGCCGGCCCCGGGGTGACTCGCCGCACAGTGCTAGCCGGCATTATTCATGGACCCAGGAAAAGTGACGACGGACCGTAGACCGAGGGGCGAGCCTGGAAGGGCGAGGGCCGAGGAACGTATAGCTCCGACGACTTCTATGGTTTGAGCTGTGGGCTTCTCACCCCCACCTGACGTGTGTCACAGAACGGCAGTTGGCAGGCCGCCTCATGGCAGAGACCCATCGCCCTCGGCCTGGGCTTCGACGGTGAGCTCAGCCGAACCGAGGGCTCGCCCCGAAGGTCCTGTCGACCATGAATAATCCGGGCTAGTAACATGGGTACCACCCCTCAGACCGCTTTAGATCCATGAGAGACCTCGCCCAACGATACCTTCGCGGTCTGTACCAGCGCACCATGGACGAGGCCTACGGTTGGGCCTTCAACGAAGTACAGAAATCCGTCGACGGGGACGGGCTGCTCCTGGATTGCGGCGCGGGCTCCGGTTGGTCTTTTCATAAGCTGAACGAGACCGCAGCGTTGGACAAAAAACGCTATTTCGGCATCGAGTGGAACTCTTCGGAAGTCCAGGCCGCCCGGAGCCAGGGCCTGAACGTCATCCGGGGGGATCTCAACCGGCCCCTCCCCTACCAGGATAGTCAATTCGATTGCGTCATGGGCTTATCTGTGCTTGAACACCTGCTGAACGGTTGCCACTGGATCCTTGAGTGCAAGCGGGTCCTGAAACCGGGCGGGAAGCTCGTTATCTTGACCCCCAACATCAGCACGTACTTCACCGTCGCGCTGCTCTTGCTGGGGAAGATGCCGTCCTCCGGCCCGCACCCGGACTCAATGCTGCTGATGAAGACTGAAAAGACGCTATCCGTCGCCTCCCATATGGACAACGTGGAACCCGACGTGGAACAAGACACGCCCATGCACCGTCATCTTGTGGTCTTCAGCTATAGAGCGTTAAACAAATACATGCATCTTGCCGGCTTCAGCACGGTCGGCGGAAAGGGCTTTGGCCTTTACCCCTTTCCCAATTTCGCCCAACCCCTGCTTGAGGCTATCGACAAGGTCCACTGCCACCAAATGGTCTTTGCCGCGAAGAAGTAAGAAGTAAAACCATCCCGGGTTCCCGCCGGGTGTCAACTCCATCGGGGAGAGGAAAGGAACCGTTATGATTAAGCTCAAAAAGATTCTTGCGCCGACGGACTTCTCGGAGCTATCGCAGGTCGGCGTTCGCTACGCCATGGAGCTGGCCGAGGCCCAGGGAGCCGAGGTGACCCTTTACCATGTGATCCGGTACGAGGAGACCGGCATCTACGAGCCGGGCCCCGAGGGCTGGCTTGCAAGCCCCCAGGAGTTTCGCCCGATCCAGGAACTGGTGGACGAGCGGAAAAACGAACTGGCCAACTTTGTGAGCGCCAACTTCTCCAAGCTTCCCCCCAAGGTTACGGTGCAACAGGAAGTGGAGGTGGGCGTCCCCCATCGAAAAATCGTGCAGAAGGCCAAGGGCGACGCCGTCGACATGATCGTCATGTCGACCCACGGGACCACGGGCCTTATGCACCTTCTCATCGGGAGCGTCACGGAACAGGTGGTGCGCCGCTGCACCTGCCCCGTTCTGGTGGTTCGCCCGGAAGGCAAAGAATAAGCAGAAATATTTGCCCCTGAGCCATAAAACGGTCATGTGGGCAACGTGAGTGGGAATAAGTAGCCGGCCCAGTAGCGCGAGCCTTTCCCCATACAAGCGGGTTTCCAAGCAACAGGGGTTGCAAGTCAGTCTAGGGATCACCGCCGGTGGCGATTCCTTGTCCGCCGAAATTGGCGCAGGTCTTGAAAGATTCGGGCTCGCAATCCAGCATCTAGATAATGTGCCACGTAAAGATACGTAGTCAAAGTCGATTAGTCTTGACACCCGGTTGTTCACTTCGTATATTCTCAAAGAAAATTCCTGGCTTATCCCATACCGAAGAGATGTCTCAACCGTAGAGCCCGGTTCCCGTTTCTTGCAATGTCTGGGGTGAACGTTGCAGGTAATACTCTCCGTCATCAAAACTCAAAATTAAACTAACTGAAAAGCGCTTTGCTGTATCAAATGCAGCAGAAGGGGTTGAGTGCTCCAATCTAGTTTCCAACACATTCCAGGAATTAGTCAGCGGCGAGAACGCGACCTTTGGCAGACTGGGATCACGTCTTGGGACGAGTTTGCGCTAAAGCTGAATGGCCAGCTCCCCTTATTTGCAGGATTAACCAGGGATAGGCGCGAGAAGGTCCTTCAAAGCTCACGCGAAGCGCTTGAAAATAGCGACGCCGAATACTTCGCAATGAGGCTTCCCAGACGCGAGCACTACCGAATCGCGTTGGCCTTTCCCTCACAAACCCTTTTCCTAGACATCGAAACGACAGGTCTAAGCCGATACTACGACGAAATCACGCTTGTCGGCTGGAGCTTCGGATCTCATTATGGCGTTTATGTCAAAGGCGACAGCCCCAAAAGTCTGCTTCGAGCCGTCTCGCAAGCAAAAGCAGTCGTCACATTCAACGGTTCGCTATTTGACATCCCCTTCATACGTCATGAATTCCCGACTCTCTCACTACCACTCGCACACGTCGATCTGAGATTTTTGTCCCGGCGTGTAGGTTTAAGTGGTGGTCAAAAGGCCATTGAGCGCGAGCTCGGCATTGACCGAAGTGAGGAGCTAAGGGACCTAGATGGTAAAGAGGCTCCTCTCCTTTGGCAGAAATATAGACGAGGTGATCGAGAAGCACTAAGACTGCTCATCAAATATAACCATGCAGATATCGACGGCATGAAAGATATTTTTGATACGGTAATCACCCGTCTATTTCAAACGGAGCATCTCCCAAAGGCTTCCTTCCCTATTCATCAATTTTCAACGGCCAAGAGCAGAGTGCCAGTTAAGGTCCGACACAAAATAAGCGCAAGGCCTAAAATAACACTTGCCGACGTCATCGCCGAATCAGCCATAGCTGCAGTTCGAATTGTGGGTATTGATCTGACAGGATCAGAAAGCCGTCCTTCAGGTTGGTGCCTTCTCAACAGTAATCGCGCATGGACTCAGTGCCTTAGTTCGGACGACGAGCTTGTAGAAGCAACTCTAGCTTGCAAACCGACTTTAGTATCCATCGATTCTCCGCTAGCCCTGCCACGAGGTAGGACCACGGTTAGCGACGATGATCCGGGCCGCAAGCAGTACGGCATTATGCGGTCGTGCGAGAAAATTCTAAAACGACGGGGTATTAGTGTTTATCCGTGTTTAATTCCGAGCATGCAAGCTCTCACCGCACGGGGTATTCGCCTCGCAGAAAAATTTCGCCAGGTGGGAATCCCGGTAATCGAAAGCTACCCTGGGGCCGCCCAAGACATTATGGGAATCCCCAGAAAACGAGCAAGCTTAGATTTCCTAAGGCTCGGCCTAAGCGAATTTGGTGTCCGGGGCAAATGGACCAAAGAGGCAAAAACTCATGATGAGCTAGATGCTTTAACATCAGCTCTCGTTGGTCTCTTTTACTGGAGCGGGCGATTTGAACGTTTAGGGGATGAAGACGAGGGTTATCTCATCGTTCCAGACCTAAAGGTTGACCCCAGTAACTGGCTTTCGAGGACAGTAATCGGTACCAGTGGCGCAATCGCGGCCGGCAAAACCACATCTGCAGAGTTCTTGCGCGATCGAGGGTATTTTTACGACCGGTTTAGCCTTGTCCTTAGCGATATCTTGGCCAAGCAAGGGGTAAAGGTAACCAGAAAGTCACTACAGCGAAAGGGTAACGAGGTTTATCAGAAAGCTGGCCAGCGGTGGCTGTGCTCACTACTGGTAAGCCGCCTTCCGGAATCGGGTGACATCGTCATTGACGGCCTAAGGCACCCCGAAGACCACGCACATTTACTCGAGGAATATGGTCCTGGATTTAACCATATTCATGTGGAGGCACCGTATAACCTGCGAGCAGAACGTTATTTGCGCCTTGGTCATACCGAGGCAGAATTCGATAGGGCAATGAATCACCCTGTAGAACGTAACGTGGAAATGCTAAAAGCCCTTGCTCACAAAAAAATTACAAATGCCTCAAGCATTGGTAGACTGCGTAGCCGTATTCAGCGCCTGGCAAGAAGTAAATAAGAGCATACGACACTGGCAGTAAATAAATGCCTGTAACAGTTATAGTTGGTGGCCAGTACGGGTCTGAAGGAAAAGGGAAAGTGGCCTATCATTTGGCCCGGGAAATGGGAGCTGCAGCTGTTATCCGCGTTGGTGGACCGAACTCTGGCCACACAATTGTGGTACCTGGCCAAAAACCTTTCGTTTTCAGACACCTGCCGACGGCTGCCCTGCTCCCCAAAGTTCACTGCATTATTGGACCTGGCAGTTACCTGGACGTTGACGTTCTCCTAAAGGAGATAAATGTAGCAAACCTACCTGCTAATCGTATTTCAATAGATCCCCATGCGTTTATAATCGAGGACAGGGACCGCCGCGCTGAAGAACAAAGCAAGCTAAGAAACATAGGCTCAACGCTTAGCGGCACGGGTGCAGCCGTACAGCGTAGGATTGGCCGGGACGGCACTGCAACGTCAGCAAAGGATAGCAGCCTCCTAGGGCCCTATGTCGGGCCTACTGCACCATTTTTACGGGAGCTCTTAGACCGTAAAGAACGCGTTATTATAGAAGGAACCCAGGGGTTCGGTTTGTCAGTTGTCCATTCCCCGTATTACCCCATGACGACGAGTAGGGATACAACCGCAGCATCCTTCATTTCTGAAGCAGGACTGAGTCCATTAGACGTAGACGATATTGTCCTTGTTTTACGGGCATTCCCAATCCGTGTGCCAGGAAACTCTGGGCCTCTACCTGACGAGATTGACTGGGAAACCATTCGAGCTGAGTCTGGCGACCCATCCCCGATAGTTGAGTTGACTTCGGTGACCCGGCGTATCCGACGCGTTGCTCGATTTCATCCCGAAATTGTCCGTGAAGCAATTCGAATCAATCAGCCAACTCGCATTGTGCTCAACCACCTTGACTATATCGATCCCACAGTCAGGGATCTTACGGTAGCCACGCCCAAGGTGATCAAGTGGGTCGAAATAATTTTATCAAAAATTCAGAGAGACATAGGTTACTTCGGTTTTTCTCCATCCGTTCTGGTGTCTAAAGAGACAGCGATTCCTTCCAATAGGAAGGCAAATAAGAAACTGCAGGTCGTATGAGGGGGCTCGTTTGTGGACACAAATGAACAAGCACTAGGAAGGGACCCCTTAGATTACTTCGGTAATCAGCCTGGTGCGGTGTTGCTTTCAGACCAGATTGAATATTATTGCAAAAATCTCGCTCCCCCTTTAATCACAAATTTCAGTCGAGATTGTCTCAAGCCAGCGCGTTATAACCTAAGACTCGGCAATTCAGCACACATCGAAGGCAGACCGCTCTCTATAAATGCTAAGAAGCCGCTGCTTTTAAAGCCTCACGAGGTTGCGATTGTGGAGACCTTTGAGGCAGTTAACCTGCCAGCCTTTCTGATCGGTCGATGGAATCTTAGAGTTGATATGGTATATGAAGGACTGCTTTGGGTGGGTGCGTTGCAAGTTGACCCTGGGTGGAAGGGCAAGCTTCCGTGCCCGATTTACAACCTTTCCAATCGGACCATAGTAATCAGCCATATGCAAAAATTGTTCGCTATCGATTTTGTACGTACCACTGCTTTCGTGCCGGCACCGACAGACAAATACCCCTATTGTTCACAACCATATCGTCAACAGGAGAAGACTGACTTGGCAAGCCACGATAAATTTGGTCTCAAGAGCGCTGTGAGCGACACCGAGCAAAAAGTTGAATCGATGCGTGGTCAATTGTTTTTCTTTACGACCGCAGGCATTTCAGCGGTAGCCATACTTTTTGCTGCGCTCGGGGTACTATCAACAGCATCGATCGGCACCAATACCCCGATTGGGTCAACTCTACTCAACACCGATGTACCAATCGCCTTGATCGCGATTATCAGCTCATTATTTGCACTTCTCTTAAGCACTTACGCGGTTACCCGGAACTACCATCCTAATTTGCCTTCAACTTGGCTGCTCAAATCTGTCAAATGCTTAGCCGGCATCTTTATTCTTTGGGGATTTTACCTGTTATTAGCCCCCTTTATCGTAGCTCTCCAATGGCCTGGTTTGATATGGATACTTACCCTACCAATTTGGTATGGAGTCATTCAATTGTTCGTAGGCGTTCTTCTTGCAACAGCCGTGTGGGACGTTTTCGAATGGAAAAGGAAAGCCCGGAGGTAGAAACAATAGGCCTTCCCGACGATATAAGGGTTGCTAAATATGCAGCGGGCTAGGCTTTTCCGATTTTTCCCAAACCGCTGCCGCGTAGTTCAGCGGACCGAATTCCCGCCGTCCACGACAATCATCTGACCTGTAATGTAGCTCGCCTCGTCCGAGGCAAGAAAGAGGGCACAGTAGGCGGTGTCTTCAGGCCGGGTGAATCGCCTCAGGGGGATTTCCTCGGGAGAGCGCTCGCGCGTCTGGGAGGCCACCCTTCGCTGCCCCGGCGCCTACACGAGAAAACCGGGCGCGATGGCGTTGCAGCGAATGCCCCGCGGGCCGTACTCGACGGCGGTCTGGCGGGTCAGGCCCACGACGCCGTTCCTTCCTTGTTGGGAACCCGGCGAAGCGGCTGCGGCTCAAATCCGAACCTGGCTGCGTTTTCTCTTAACTGTTTTTTTGCCAAAGCTTGCCCAACCAAGTTCCCTCTTCCCTTTTCGCCACCTGGTCGAGCTCCCCGGCGTCAAGCCAGACCCCATGGCACTCCGGACACCGATCTACGGTTACCTTTTGGAAGGTGCTCTCTTTGAGCGTTTCGCCGCACTTGGGACATTTCATGTAGCACGCGGCCTTGGCAGCCTCCTTGCCCTCTGCGGCCTGTTTGCTCTTGAGTTTTTCCAGCGCTTCCCTTTCTTTCTTAACGAAGTATTCATCTTCCTGGCCCTTTTTTCTCTCGTCCCATTTATTCGCCATGGCTAACCTCCCATCACACGTAGGACCAACGCCCAAATGTCATGCCAACCCGTGGACAATAGTTTTCCATCGGTGCACAAGATAGGAGCGGACTAAGAATCCCGCTTGACCACGCTGCGCAGCTCGTCACGCAGCTGCAGCGCGCCGAAATAGAACCAGCGATACTCGTCATCGAAACGTCTCAGGCCCGCTTTCTCCTGGTCTGGCGCTAAGGTGGAATACTGGCTCTTTCACTTTAGCGACCGCCCTCCGCTATACCGCCACGCGCCGTGCCGTCGCGCATCAGGTACCCTTTTAAAGACCGCTAAGACTATTCTTCTTTTTCTCAGTTAAGTCAACGAGGTTGGCCGCTCCCCAGCAGGGAGTACCTAGCCAAAAACCAGCCCGGCGATTCAGGTGGAAGGACAATGCTCTACCGGCGCCGTAAATGAAAGCCGGGATTGGCCGGTTCGCTGCGGTGGTGAAGCTACTTCAATCCTACGTGTTCTCTCAATATACGCCGCACTTCGTCGATGGTTTCGGGCCGTCCCTGCGTGGAGTGTCCTGACCTGACGACTTTCTCCGATGCCACCCCTTCGATGTGAGCGCTTTCATAGGCGACAACGCCGTCGGTTTTCCCTGTTATCGGCCCCTCCCCGAGGACGGCGATTATCGAGTGCGCCGTTATACGGGGATCTATAGGAATATCATTTAACGCTCGAAGGAACGGATGCCCGGGGCTCATGTTCTCCACGGCCGTCGGCAACCCGCGCATACGAAGCTGTGCGAATGCCGGCTGCTTCAAAAGAACCTGGAACTGCGTAACCAACGTGCCCGGCAGGTTAATAAGCCGATTGACCAGGTTCAGAATCCAACCCGTCGCCTGGTAACTGCCGCGATGCGGCGTCGAAATGAACACAACTCGCTCCACGGTAGGTACCGGTTCGAAGAACATCCCCTCCCGCAGGAGCTGGCGGGTCTCGGGCGCCATGTCTACCTTGTCAAACGGCTCCTTGGCTACGTTTTCCCAGAATCGCCTGCCACTGGCAATCGCCATCAGTCGGCAAAGGAGCCCTCCCTGGCTGTGGCCAATAAGCACCATGCGGCGCAGGGCGGGGTCGTGCCCGGCCGGGTCGAGCTCCGCCATGACCGCATGGAGCGCGCGCCGCATGAGGAGGGCCGAGTAGAGGATGGGCTGCCCGGTGTTGTACTGGAAAAGCCAGAACTGGAAGCGATCGCGAAGCGCGGGGTCATGCAGGAGTTCGTTGTACATTTCCCCCCAACGCGCCGGACTGGAGGCGGTGCCGTGGACCAGCACCACGGGGATCCGCCCGGGACGATAGGGATGCATCATGAGTAGGCCATCCCCTAATATTTGGCCCGGCTCCGCGAAGCGAAAGCCCGCGATCTCGAAGTCCCAAACGGGCGCTCCTTCTAGCTGGTAAGCGAGCGCCGCCGTCGGCTCGAGCTCCAGCGGAACTTCGCGATCGCCCACCCGCACCGTCTTCGCCTGATCGGCCGCGTAAACCTCGATGCGCCCCTGGATCTTCCCCTCCACGATGCCGCGCAGCGGCTCGGCGATGCGGATGAAAGCCGTCACCGGCACCTTCATCCGGGGCGGGATGCGCCTCCGCGCCGCCTCGGCGCCGGGGCCCAAGTCCGCCGGCTCCACCTCGGCGGCAAGCGGCGCGCCGGCGCCGGCCTGCCGATATCGGTTGCGCAGTCCGCGCACGACGAACTCGCCCACCGGGATGAACCGCTTGAGGCGGTACGCTCCCCAGAGGAACCGGGACGCCTCCACCGTAAGCGCCATCTCACCGAACGGCAGCGCTCGCGTGCCGCCCTCGAGGACGACCTCTTCCCCATCGGGCGACGAGAGCCCCCGGGTGACCCCCCAGTTGTAAAGGTCCACCGCCAGACGGCCCCGCGGATCAATGGGACGAATCGCCGGTACTACCCCCTCGGGGAGCAGGAAGGCGTATGCGTAGGCCGCCGCGGCGAGGTAGTACTCCGGCTGCCCCGACTTCTCCGCGTGGAAGAACGAGAGCTCCGCGAGCGCTGCGCCACTATCATATTCGAATCGGTCGAACACGTCGAGGACTTTGACATCGTGCAGTTTGCCGTCGCAGATGTGAATGAAGCTCGGGATAGCACCGCGCAAGTCGAGCAGCGTATGCAGCTTCACTGCCGCTTTGGTTCTGCGAAACTTGGCCCATGGGAACAACGACAGGCACAAGTCGATGGTGGTCGCATCCAGTACATAGACCGTCTCGGCGAGATCCACCGCCAGGGGTTCCTGGGCGTACAGGCGTCTGGCAGCGCGGATGAGGGCGTGGGCGAACTCGGCATAGATGCGCCAGTCCCGCGACCCGTTGGCGTCGGCCAGGGCGCTGCGGCTGACCGTGCCGCGCAAGCCCATGTGATAGAGTTTGGTGGGTTGGGCGCGCAGGCAAGCCTCGATGCCGCGCAGGCTCTCCCGGTAGGTCAGCTGTGCGAAGGCCATCGAGAGAAACTGGTCCAAACAACTGAAAGTGCGCTCGTTGAAATCGCCGTGATACTTCGCCACCAGACGCCGAAAGGTATGCCACGGTAAGAAATCCATGAGTCGTGTGAATACGAGATTGCCAATGTGCATCGGTGCCTCCCGGGAACATCCCGAAAGACTGCCGACATCGGCATTCTGATTTCAAATCGTTAACACCTTGAAACGCCATGAACACCTTAAAAAACCTAACTTTTATAGCAAACCGCCCAAAATCTGTCGGACACTAGTATTTCGTCTTTTCAAAACATAAGGCCTTTTCTGTCCTGGTTGACGACCGGGCTTGTGCAGCCCATCTATTGCAGCACAATTTGCGGTATCTAAGTTGATGGTGAGTTTCAAGAGGTGCTAAACCGGCTAGAAGCGTAGGATTGGGCGCACCCTGGCCTCGCCTTCGCGATCTGCTCCGTGGCTGCCAGGATGACCTTCTCGGCAAGTCATGCCCCACCCCTCATTTTCCTGTACCGAAGGATCAAGTTATTGGTCGAGCTATCATGGCCGAGGGCGGGCTCTGCCTTGCTTTCGAGTTCCGGGATAATCCGTTGCGCCAGCACTTTGCCTAACTCCACGCCCCACTGGTCGAAGGAGTCAAGGTTCCAGATGGCGCCCTGGGTAAAGACGCTGTGCTCGTAGAGAGCAACGAGCTTGCCGAGTGTTTCCGGCGTGAGGCGATCGGCAAGAATCATGTTCGAGGGACGATTCCCCTCAAAGACGCGGTGCGGCACAAGCCACTCGGGCATGCCCTCTGCCCTCACTTGTTCGGGCGTTTTACCGAAGGCCAGGGCCTCAGCCTGGGCAAAAACATTTGCCAGGAGCATGTCGTGGTGCCGGCCAAGGGGATTGAGACTCTTGCTGAAGCCGATGAAGTCACAGGGGATCAGTCTCGTCCCTTGATGAATCAACTGATAGAAGGAATGCTGGCCGGTGGTTCCCGGTTCACCCCAATAAATGGGACCGGTATCGTACCCGACTTTGTCGCCGTCCACCGTCACGTATTTGCCGTTGCTCTCCATGGTCAATTGCTGCAAATATGCCGGAAACCGCTTCAGATACTGCTCGTAGGGTAATACCGCAACCGTCTGAGCGCCGAAGAAGTCGGCGTACCAGATGCCCAGAAGCCCCATGAGCACGGGCAAGTTGCCCTCCAACGGCGCGGTCCGGAAGTGCTCGTCCATCTGGTGAAAGCCGTCCAACAGGGCGCGGAAATTTTCCGGCCCGACGGCGAGCATCGTGGAGAGGCCGATGGCCGAAGCCATGGAATAACGTCCCCCGACCCAATCCCAGAACCCGAACATGTTCTCGGTATCGACGCCAAACTTGGCTACGGCCTCGGCGTTCGTCGATACCGCCACAAAATGCTTGGCGACCGATTTCTGGTCGCCGCCAAAACCGCCCAGGGACCATTCCCGCGCCGTGTGGGCGTTCGTCATAGTCTCCAGCGTCGTAAACGTCTTCGAGGAAATGATGAAAAGCGTGTCCGCCGGGTCGAGATCACGGACTGCTTCCGCGAAGTCGGTAACGTCGACGTTGGATACGAAGCGAAAGGTCATGGCCCGTTCGCTGTAATACTTCAGCGCTTCATAGGCCATCACCGGTCCGAGGTCGGAACCGCCGATGCCGACATTGACGACGTTGCGAATGCGCTTACCTGTGTAGCCTTTCCATGCCCCGCTGCGCACGCGGTTGGAGAAATCCGTCATTTTATCCAGCACCGCGTGCACCTGCGGCACCACGTTTTCGCCGTCCACAATCATCGATGTCCCACGCGGCGCGCGCAAGGCCACATGCAAAACGGCCCTGTTTTCCGTGATGTTGATCTTCTCTCCCCGAAACATGGCATCAATTCGCGCGCGCAGGCCGCATTCATCCGCCAGTCGCCGGAGGAGCTTGAGAGTTTCATCGGTGAGACGATTTTTCGAGTAATCCAGGAAAAGACCCGCGGCCTCGGCCGTCATACGTTGGCCGCGTTGGGAGTCATCCGCGAACAGCTCGCGCAGATGCGCACCGCGGACCTTCCGGTAGTGAGTTGCGAGGTCTTTCCACGCCTGCCGCTCAGCGAGCGGTGCGATCCGTGCCGGCATACCTTACTCCTTTCGCTTCTCCTTGCTTGTGGGAACGAGCCGTCGCGGGACTTGGAGCCCGGCGTCTGAAGGCGGCTGCAAAGTCGGACGTCGTCCACCCGCGCCCGAGGTTGTACGGTTCCGCGCGGGGTCGATTCCGAACAACCCTCCCTGGGTGACCGATGGACACCGCGCCATATTTCCGCTGCCTCTGATGAAGATCGGCGCCAACCTCCTGGCCCGGTCTCGGCGCTTCGCTCTGAGCGGAATACCGCTGGTCCCGGTGTGCTGGCCGCTTAATCTCCATGCGTTTTCGCCGTGCAGGACGAGATCAACTCGCTGTATGGGCATCCTCAACTCTCCCGGTTCTGCCCATACCCGATGGACAAGGCGTCCCGGAGTAACGCTGTCTTCCCACCGCTTCCCGCCTTCATCCCATGACTCCCGCCAGCGCCCTGCTCACGAGCGCCTGCGCTTCCTCCTGGATGCGCCGCAGGTGTTCGCTTCCGCGAAAGCTTTCCGCGTAAAGCTTGTAGACATCTTCCGTGCCGGACGGACGCGCCGCGAACCAACCCTGCTCGGTGACAACCTTCAGGCCGCCAATGGCCGCGCCGTTTCCGGGAGCTGCCGTGAGCATCGCCTGAATTGGCTCCCCGGCCAGTTTGGATGCTTTGACATCTTCCCGCGAGAGCTTTAGCAGCACTGCCTTCTGTTCCGCCGTGGCGGGCGCATCGATGCGCTCATAGACCGTAGACCCGAGCTCGCGGGTGAGATCATGGTAGAGCTCCGCGGGATCGCGGCCGGCCTGCGCCATGATTTCCACGGCGAGAAGATCCATGATGATGCCGTCCTTTTCGGTCACCCACACGGTTCCATCGCGCCGGAGAAACGAAGCCCCCGCGCTTTCCTCGCCGCCAAAGCCCAGCGATCCGTTAAGCAGGCCGGCCACGAACCATTTGAACCCCACCGGCACTTCGACCAGCGTGCGCCCAATTTTCGCCGCCACACGGTCGATGACGCTGCTGCTCACCACGGTTTTACCGACTGCCGCAGATGAACGCCAGGCCGGACGGTGAGTAAAAAGATAAAAGATCGCCGCCGCCAGGTAATGGTTCGGATTCATGAGGCCCGCGCTCCGCGTGACAATGCCATGCCGATCATGATCGGTATCGTTGCCGAAGGCGATATCGAAGCGGTCTTTGAGCGCGATCAGCTTCGCCATGGCGTAAGGAGAGGAACAGTCCATGCGGATCTTGCCGTCCCAGTCCAATGACATGAAGCGAAACGTCGGATCCACCGTGTCGTTCACCACCTCCAGCTTAAGACCGTAGCGTTCGACCACCGGCTGCCAGTACGCCACGCCGGCGCCGCCAAGCGGATCGACGCCGATCTTTAGCTTGGCGCCTTTGATAGCTTCCATGTCCACCACCGAACCCAAGTCGCTCACGTAAGATCCGACATAATCATAGCTGTGGGTGGTGGCGGCGTGGCGCGCTTTTTCATAGGCAATTCTCGCCACGCCTTTAACATCACTCGCAAGCAGATGATTGGCCCTATCTTCGATCCAACGTGTTACATCCGCATCCGCTGGTCCGCCGTGCGGTGGGTTGTATTTGAAGCCGCCGTCCTCCGGGGGATTATGCGACGGTGTGATCACGATGCCGTCGGCGAGTCCCGCGGTCCGGCCGCGATTATAGGCAAGGATGGCGTGAGAGACCACCGGGGTGGGCGTGTAGCCGTCAGCACTATCGATCATGGCCTCAACGCCATTGGCCGCCAGGACCTCCAAGGCAGTCATGAAAGCCGGCTGGGATAGCCCGTGGGTGTCTTGGCCCATGTAGAGGGGCCCGTTGATGCCCTGGCCGTTGCGGTATTCGCAGATCGCCTGGGTGATCGCCAGGACATGGGCCTCATTGAAGGCGCCGCGCAGTGACGAACCCCTGTGACCGCTGGTGCCGAAACTGACCCGCTCGGCGCGATGGGTGATGTCCGGCTTGCGCGCGTAGTACTCGCTGCGAAGCTTGTCGATATCGACTAAAAGCTGGTTAGGAGCGGGCTTACCGGCAAGAGGATGAATCTTCATTGGATCACCTCGCTTGTCAAACAGACTTCACTGTCCCTTGATCGCCCGGCGCAAAAGAGGTCCTTAGCTAGCAATAGCGCTGCCCCTGGGTCGGCAACGGACAGATATGGCACGCCGATGCCTCCCAATGGCGCCAGGTCCGTCAAACTATGGTATGGGCGCTTCGAAAAATGGCCCTGGCAAGGCGCCTGCATCACTGCGGTAACTTTACGAACACGGCCCACAGGAATCAAGTTGCCGGTTTGGCCCTACCTTGCTTTACCGGACATGAGTCAGCTGACCCTAAAGAGGAAATTTGGAGCGGGCGACCGGGATCGAACCGGCGACGTCCAGCTTGGGAAGCTGGCATTCTACCGCTGAATTACGCCCGCTCACATGGGTGGAAGGCGAGCTCACACTGTCGACTTCTAAAATACTCCTTCCCGTTCATAATCTCAATCCTAAAAACACGCCGTTCTTGACCCCGTCTTGACACACGCCCGACGATCCTTATCCTGGAATGATGCAGGCTTCTGGCCACTCGGCAACCCCCAGCGCGTACCCGATGGTTTTTCCCCTCCTGGTCCTATACGGTCTGCTTCTCTTGCCCGCTTACGCTGGCGGCGCCGAGGCACCCAACGATCTGTTCGCCCAAAGGCGCCGGGCCATGGTGGAAACGGACTTGAAGGGACGGAACATCAGGGATCCCAGGGTCCTTGAGGCGATGGCGGCCGTGCCGCGACACCTCTTTATCCCCGAAAGTTACCGCTCCAGGGCGTACGCTGACCGCCCGCTCCCCATCGGCGCCGGACAGACCATCTCTCAACCGTATATTGTCGCCCTGATGACGGAGCTCCTTGAGTTGAAGGGCGGTGAAAAGGTTCTGGAAGTCGGCACCGGTTCAGGATATCAGGCGGCCGTGCTCAGCCTGTTGGCAAAAGAGGTCTATACCATCGAGATCATCCCGCATCTCGCCCGGCAGGCGGCGGAAAGACTCCCGCGCCTCGGCTACAAAAACGTGTTCGTCAGGACGGGGGACGGTTTTTTCGGCTGGCCGCAAAAGGCCCCCTTCGACGCCATTGTGGTCACCGCCGCCGCCCCTGAGGTACCCGAGGCCCTGTGGCATCAGCTCCGCGAAGGCGGGCGGCTGGTCATGCCCTTGGGGGAAAGCCCCGAGGCACAGAAACTGGTGCGCTTGAGGAAGGTGCACGGGCGGCCGCAGACGGAGACCCTTACGGATGTTCTCTTCGTCCCCATGACAGGAGAGGCCGAGGCCTATCCTCCTTGACGGCTTGACCTGTCTCTTCCCTTGAGTCCCTGGTGGCAAACTGGTACACGATCTCTCCTGGACCCACGAAGCCCAGTTCCTCCCGGGCCATCTTTTCCAGGTAGCGGTCGTCGTGTCGAAGCTTGTTGATTTTCTCGCGCAGGGCCTCGTTTTCCCGGTGGAGGCTAAAGTTTTTTTCGCTGAGACGCTTTCGCTCCCCGGACAACCGCCAGAGGTCGACGAGGCCATACTGCCCGAAGGTGGTAAAAAGAGAAAACGCGACAAGAAACAACACAAGGCCCCCGACGAGCCATAAACGGGATCTCTTGGAATTAGGCATGGGCGGACCGGAAAAAAATATAGCATATTTCACCGCTCCCTTTCTCCACCGGGAAAAAATTTACGGAGGTTACGGATGAAGATCACGAAAATTCATGCGCGTGAAGTTCTGGACTCCCGCAGCCGGCCCACCGTGGAGGTGGACGTGCACCTCTCGCGGAAAAACGCCTGGGGACGCGCCACCGTGCCCTCGGGAGCGTCTACCGGCGAACACGAGGCCGTAGAGCTAAGGGACGGAGGCGAGCGCTTCATGGGGCGGGGGGTTCGGCAAGCCGTGGCCAACGTCAACCGCAGGATCGCCCCGCGCCTGCGCGGGATGGAGGCAAAAAATCAGCGGGAAATCGATCAACTCCTGATCAAGGCCGACGGCACCGAGAACAAGGGGAACCTCGGAGCCAACGCCATCCTGGGCGTGTCCCTGGCGGTGGCCAGGGCCGAGGCCAACGCCCAGGGTCTACCCCTGTACCGCTACCTCGGGGGAGCGCGGGCAAGGACCCTCCCGGTCCCCATGCTCAACGTCTTGAACGGCGGCGCCCACGCGGACAACAACATCGACGTTCAAGAGTTTATGATCGTGCCCCTGGGGCTGGAGAGCTTTACCGAGGCCCTGCGCGCGGGAGCGGAGGTCTTCGAGTCCCTGAAATCGGTATTGGCCGCCAAGGGGCACGCCACCAGCGTCGGCGACGAGGGCGGATTTGCTCCCCGTCTCAAGGGAAGCGAAGAGGCCATGGAACAGCTCCTGGAGGCCATCACGCGGGCGGGCTACCGGCCGGGCACCCAGGTAGCCCTGGCCTTGGACGTAGCGGCGAGCGAGTTCTACGAGGAGGGATTCTACATCTTCAAAAAATCCGACGGCAGCCGCAAGGGCAAGGAAGAAATGATCCGCCTGTACGAAGACTGGCTTCGCCAGTACCCCATCGTCTCCATCGAGGATCCGCTGAGCGAGAACGACTGGGATGGCTGGCAAACGCTCACCGGAGCCCTCGGGCAAAAGGTCCAGGTCGTGGGCGACGATATTTTTGTTACCAGCAGGGAGAGACTGGAACGGGGGATCCGCCAGGGCGTGGCGAACTCTATTCTGGTCAAGGTCAACCAGATCGGCACCCTCACCGAGACCTTGGAGACCATGGCCCTGGCCAAACGCGCGGGTTACACTACCATCATATCGCACCGCTCCGGCGAGACCGAGGACACCACCATCGCCGACCTTGCCGTGGCCACCAACGCAGGGCAGATCAAGACGGGGGCGCCTTCGCGGGGCGAGCGGACGGCGAAATACAACCAGTTGCTGCGTATCGAAGAGGAGCTAGGACGAAGGGCCGTCTACGCGGGAAAGGGGGCTTTTCGCGCGCGTCCGGGGACCGTCCATTCCTAAAGGCGGCGAAACAGCCACTCAGGCGTCAGCCTGAGCGTGTAGCTGTTGAGCAGGGTGAAATAGTCGGTGATCATGAGGACTCCCACGATCAAGAGCAGCACTCCACCTCCCACATGAACCGCCCGGATGTAGCGGCGGAAGGACCTCGAGAACTCAAAGAAGGAATCCACGGCCACGGCGCTCAGGAAAAAGGGAATGCCCAAGCCCGCAGCATAGGTAGCCAGGAGCAAAGTCCCCTTGTTCACTTCCGCGGAGGTCCCGGCCAGGGTAAGCACGGCGCCCAGAATCGGCCCCACGCAGGGGGTCCATGCAACGGCGAAGGTGATTCCCACCACTATGGAGCCCAGGTAACCCGCGGGTTTGCCCTTTAAGTTGAACTGCACGTAACGCTCCAGGACGGGGAACTGGAAGAGCCCCATGAGATAGAGTCCCATCAGGGCGATCAGTCCGCCTCCGGCGATTCTAAGGAAGCTCCGGTAACCGGCAAACAAACCTCCTAGCAGACTGGCCGAGGCGCCCAGGGAGATAAAAACCAGGGAGAAGCCGACGATGAAGCAAAGCGAGTTGAACACCACCTGCCGGCGCACCTTGTCCTGGGCCCCGGCACTGCGAATCTCTTCCAATGAAACGCCCGATACGAAGGAGAGGTAGGACGGTATCAAGGGAAGCACGCAGGGCGAGAGAAATGACAACAGGCCGGCGGTAAAGACAACCAAAAAACTGAGATCACTCATGGCTTGGTTCTATGGTAGCAACACCGCGCGCAGGATTAAAGTTCCGGGGAATCCCGAGTCCGGGCCGACGCGTACCCATTACAATTTGGCAAGAAGAATCTTCTCGCCGAGGCTTCGCACCAGCCAGCGGTGCAGGTCGTTGACGACGGTTTCCCATCCCTCTTCCCCCAGCATCCAGTGGCCGTGCCCGGGATATTCCCGCAGCTCTGCCCCCAGGACCTCGGCCGTGCGGCGCATCGAAGCGAGGGGCGCCACGGGGTCCTCCGCGCCCCCCATGACCAGCACCGGACAGTGCCCGGGTCCCCACTCTACAAGAGTTTCCCGTTGAAACAGCAGTTTCACCAGGACACTCGACTCGCTCACCAGGTTCTTCAGCACCTCCCCGTGACACTCCGGCTCAAGCGAGGAAAGCCATAATCGGGCGAAGTCCTTTTCCGCGATGCGAATGGGCCTCCCAAGGGAAAGAAGCAGCAGGTACTTGAGTCGCAGCAAGCGCAGGGGCCGCGCCGCTTCCCGCGGAACGCGCGGCGCGGCGGGCGGGGAAATGAGAGCCAAGGCGGATACGTTTCTTTCCGCCGCCCCGCCAACGGCCGCCAACCATCCCATGCAGTGTGCAACCACCACGGGAGCCGCACCCGCGGCCCGAAGGACCTCCCGCAAGTCCTCCACGCACTGCTCCAGAGAGACCGCTTCGTCCACACCCCGCGCCCCGCCAAGGGCCGAACCTCTAAAGTTCACGGCCCAGCACTCCCAACCGAGATTGGAAAGCCGCGTAGCCCACCGGTGCCAGCACCAGCTCCCCGTCCACAGACCATGGACCAGGATCAGCGGAGACCGGAACTTCGGCTTCTCCGGAGGAAAAACCTCCACCCAAAGGGAACCTATTTGTTTCGGCATGGCCACGGCGACTAAAATGGACAAGGCCCTTCGGTTGTATAACCGAAGGGCCTTGTCCTCTGGGCGACCAGAACAGCCGCCCTATCGCCTGAGATTAAGGAGGGTACAATCCAACGCCACCACACCACATCCACTTAAACTGTCTTATCTTTTCTTTTTTGCCTTCTTTTTCGTTTTTGCCTTCTTCTTCGCTGCCATAGGCACCTCCTTTCAAGATTACCGCAGGTGGGTATCTACGAAAGAAAGAGGGAAACTTAAAAACTCAGGCGAAGACTTCATAACCTAAAAGACCCTCCCACATTTTGTAGACGAAGCTATTATATGGACACTATTAATTGTATGTCAAGAAAAAAATGTTATTTTACAAAACATATTTATAGAATTTTTCATTTCAAATAAAATTTTGTTTCCCATTTAATCGTGCGTCAGATTCAAGGGTTGGCATGATACTAAAATAGCAGCACGTTTTAGAGTGGTAGAAACCAGGTTCGCGCAGTAAATACGCAGGGCAGCGGTTCAACGGCGTTTTTCTTTGTATTTGCCATAACGGTGCGCCTGAGCTACATTTCCCGAATGATTCTTCCCAGGTGGACTCTGGGCCTTGCACTCCATGGGTGTTGTTTAGCGCTTCGCCCCAGGGAGTTACGGTTGCAGCGATTATCCCAAAGGATATCCATCACGGCTCGGATTTGCGTTTTCCATGGAGAGGTTGCTCAGTCGCAGGGTTCATGCTGAAAATCACTCGCCGTTGGTTTTGCCGTCACGCTTGCCTTGGGCAAGCTCTCCGTCTAAACGGTGGGGTTTCCACGAGCGCCACGAGGTAATTATGCTCGACTTCTTCGACAAGGGGGGGATTTTCATGTATCCGATCCTCCTCTGTTCCATCACGGCGCTGGCGATCTTCATAGAGCGCCTCTGGAATCTCCGTTGGGCCCGGGTCATCCCGCCGGAGCTGCTCAAACAAGCCGAGGACCTGATTCGCAGGGAAAGGATCACCGACGCCGCCGCCCTCTGCCAGGACAACCCGTCCTCCATGGCCCGGATTCTCTATACCGGGCTCAAAAACTTCGGCAGGAAAAGGGAAGTCATCAAAGAATACCTCGAGGAAGTCGGCCGCCATGAGAGCGCGTCCCTGGAACGCTTCGTGGAGGGGCTGGGCACCATCGCTGGCGTAAGCACGTTACTGGGCTTACTGGGAACCATTTCCGGCATGATCAAGATCTTTTCCGTCATCTCTACCCAGACCGTGGTCAATCCAGGATCCCTCGCCGGCGGCATTTCCGAGGCGCTCATCACCACCTACGCCGGACTGAGCGTGGCCATCCCGACCCTCGTCATGTACAAGTACCTGCAGAGCAAGAGCAACACCTTGATCCTGGAAATGGAGCGTAACTCCATCCGCATCGTGGAACTGCTCAAGGAAAAGGAGGAGGGCGACTGACATGCGTTTCCGCAGCGCCCCGCGAAACCGTAACGGCTTCATCGACATCGCCCCTTTTGTGGATACGGTCTTCAACCTGCTGATCTTTTTTGCCCTGTCCTTGAATTTCATCTCCACCCCGGGTATCCGCGTCAACCTGCCGCGTTCCACCGCCCAGGAAATCGTGCGTCAGGAAAAGGACCTGCGCATTGTCATCGGCACCGGCGGCGAGTTCTATATAAACGAGAAGCCTGTTGGAAAGAAGGAGCTGATCGACCGTTTCCGCGAGGCAGGCCAGGCAGCGCAGCAAGGGCAGCTTTTGATCCAGGCGGACCAGCGCGTTTCCCACGGCACGGTGGTGTGGGTCATGGACCAGGCCCGCACAGCCGGTCTCAATCGCATGGCCATCATCACGCAGCCGACAAGCGAGTCGCAATAACGCAAAGGGCTCGGTGCATAGCGCTATGCGTATAATCAGTGACGAGGGACGAAACTAAGCGAGGGAAATCGAAGATTGAGGATCGAGAATCGCCGTATTTAACTCTTCCTGCCTGCTGCTAACTGCCCACTGTCCTTCTGAAGCCTGCAGTCCGCCCTCGCTATGCGCTCTGCGCCGTGCGCTTCGCTGGGCTTAGACGGGCATGACGCCGTGTTTTTTAGCGGGCCTCTCTTCTTTCTTTCCCCGTAGCACTTCCAGCGATTGAATGAGACGAAGGCGCGTTTCCTCGGGCCGAATGACCGCGTGGGCGAACTGTTTGGACAGGGCCTCGAAGGGGCCGCTGAACCGCTCGGCGTATTCGGCCATCTTTTCCTGCCGCGTCTTTTCCGGATCCTTGGACGCCTCGATCTCCCGGCGAAAGATCACGTTGACGGCGCCCCCGCCGCCCATCACCGCCAGCTCCACACCGGGCCAGACGAAGAACTGGTCCGCGCCCATCTCCCGCGTGCACATGGCCTGTTTGGCCCCCCCGTAACCTTTGCGCAGCACCACGGTGATCTTGGGCACGGTGGCCTCCGCGTAGGCGTAGAGGAGCTTCGCCCCGTGGCGGATAATCCCCTTTTCCTCCTGTTGCTTGCCGGGAAAGAAACCGGGCACGTCCATCAGGGTCACGATGGGTATATTGAAGGCGTCGCAAAAGCGGATGAAGCGGGCGGCTTTGTCGGAGGCGTCCACGTCGAGGCTCCCGGCAAGAAACATGGGCTGGTTGGCGACGAACCCCACGGGATGCCCGTCGAGCCGCCCCAACCCGATGACGAGGTTGCGGGCAAACTTGCCCTTGAGCTCCAGAAAATCCCCGCCATCCACCAGCGCCTTGAGGACCTGAAGGACATTGTAGGCCCGGCGCATTTCTTCCGGCACGATTTTATCCAAGCCTTCCACCGGGCGCGCAGCATCGGGGTGGGGGCCCAGCGACGGCGGCAGGGAACGGCAGTTGGAAGGCAGAAACCCGACGAGTTTGCGCAGGAGCGACAAACAATCGCCATCGGTCTTGGCCGTCAAGTCCGCCACGCCGGAAACCTCGGAATGGACCTTGGCCCCTCCGAGCTCTTCCATGGTGACCTCCTCCCCGAGGACCTCTTTGATCACCGGGGGACCCGTGATAAACATCTGGCTCGATCCCTGCACCATGACCACGAAGTCCGTAAGGGCGGGCGAATAGGAGGCCACTCCGATACAAGGTCCCATGACGGCCGAGATCTGCGGGACTACGCCCGAGGTTATGCTGTTCTCGAAAAAGATCTTCCCGATGGCGGTGGTGACGCTGAGCCCTTCCTGGATCCGGGCGCCTGCGGAATCGTAGAGGCCGATGAGGGGCACGCCCAGACTTCGGGCCCGCTCTATGACGTACGCGATCTTTTCAGCGTGCGCGCTGCCCACGGTTCCCGCAAGCACTGTACGGTCCTGGGCGAACACGTACACCGGCCTCCCCTCGATCTTGCCATAACCGGTGACCACGCCGTCGCTGGGACGTCTCTTTTCCGCCATGCCGAAGTCCGTGACCTGGGTTTCCGCGAGCATGAATTCCTCGATGAACGTGCCGCCGTCGAGCAGGATATGAAGCCGCTCACGGGCCGTCAGACGGCCTTCACCGTGTTGTTTCTCCACGGCCTTGGGATCTCCTTCCAGGACACCCCTTTCCATCTCCGCGAGCCGCTTTCCCGAATCGCCTTTGCCCGTAGCCGCCATGACCGATCCCAATTATTGGACGATGCCCATGCCCGCCAGCACCGACAGCATCACCGCCGCCGCCACGATGGACCCCACCTGCCCGCCGGCGTTGGCGCTCATGGCGTGCATCAGCAGGTAGTTCTTTTTGTTGTACCTCTGCCCCTCCACCTGAGCCACCCGGGCGGCCATGGGAAAGGCAGAGATGCCCGCGGCGCCGATCAGCGGATTGATCTTACCGCCGGTGAGGAGACACATCAGCTTGCCGCAGAGAACGCCCATGACCGTATCCAGACCGATGGCCACAAGACCGAGAGCCAGTACGATCAGGGTCTCGCCGCGCAAAAACTTTTCCGCTTCCATGGTCGCCCCGATGGAAAGCCCGAGCAGAAGGGTTACCGTGTTGGCGATTTCGTTCTCCGAGGCATGCCTGAGCCTCTCCACGACGCCGCACTCCCGCATGAGGTTCCCCAGCATCACCATGCCGATCAAGGGAGTCCCCTTGGGGGCCAGGAGGGAAGCCGCCACCGTCACCACAACCGGGAAGAGAACTTTCGTGGTCTTGGAGACGGGCCGTTTATCCACCCCCATGACGATCTCTTTCTCCCTTTGGGTGGTGAGGACCCGCATGATGGGAGGCTGAATCAGCGGCACCAGGGACATGTAGGAGTATGCTGCCACGGAAACGGCGCCGAGCAGGTGGGGGGCATATTTTGAACTGACGTAGATGGCCGTGGGCCCATCGCAAGCCCCGATGATGGAAACGGCTACCGCGTCCAGCTTGTCAAACCCCACAGCCAAGGCCAGCAGAAGGGTCAGAAAGATACCGAACTGCCCGGCAGCCCCGAGAAGAATGATTTTCGGGTTTTCCAAGAGGGGCTGAAAATCCGTCATGGCACCGATGCCCACGAAAATCAGGATGGGAAAGACCTCGGTCAAAATCCCCACCTCATAGAAAAAGCGCAGCACGCCGCCCTCTTCCATGAGCCCCGCCTGGGGAATATTTACCAGGATGGCCCCGAAACCGATAGGCAGAAGGAGCAGCGGTTCGAACCCCTTCTTAATGCCCAGGTACAGGAGGAGGGACCCCAAGAGGATCAATACGACCTGCCCCCACTGGAGGTGGGAGAAGCCCAGCAAAAGGCCCTGGAGCCCGGATGTTATTGCCGTTTCCACCGGTCTTACCTAACCTGCTCCCGCTATTTCTTGCTAGCCGCCGATTCCTCAGCTTTGTAGGGGAAAAGCTTTTTGAGAAGGACTATCAAAAGGCTGATGAGCCACAGGACCAGGAGGGTTCCCGTCATACCGATGAGGGCTACTGTCACACCAAAACTCCAGATTCCCATGGTTTTCTCGAACGTGGACGGGGAGAAGAAGCGCTATTCGATTTCGGCCAGGGTGTCTCCGGCCTCCACCGCCTGCCCAACCGTGACTTTGATTGCCTTAATGCTCCCCGAGGTGGGGGCCACTACTGGAATCTCCATTTTCATAGCCTCCATAACGATCACCACGTCGTCCTCCTCAACAGCGTTCCCAAGCTGCTTTTCGATCTTGAGAATCTTTCCGACCATGGGTGCGTTAACGGAGGTTGCCAATGTTGTGTCTCCTCTCGGGGGTGCTTTCGTGCCGCGCCGGGTAGGTCACCCATTTAGTAAAGTTTCCCTGCATTGTCAATACGCTATCCCCTACGCGACCTTGCTTTTGTCCCTATTCTGCGCTATTTGAGGGTTAGAAACTCAGCTTGGAGGATCCAATGGCAAAGCCTGCGGCGCAGGTCGAAAACGTCATGGACAACGTGCCCTATTATGAAAAGTGGCAAACGGGTGAGGGGATACCCATCCTGGAAACCTTTTTTATCAAAGACTTGAGAGAGGTCTCCCTGGCCGAGTGGAACCGTCTCGGGCAACAAGCGGCCTTTATTAACATGGAGGGCGCGGGACAGGCCACGGGGGCCTATGTGTTCGAGATCTCGCCGGGCAAGAGCACCAAGCCTCTTAAGCACATCTACGAGGAACTCCTCTATGTGGTGGGGGGGCGGGGCGCCACCACCATTTGGAACGACAAGGGCGCTAAACAGACCTTCGAATGGCAGGAGGGCAGCGTCATTACGCTCCCGTTGAACACCTCGCACCAGCACTTCAATGGCCAGGGAAGCTACCCCGCACGCTTGTTTTCCGTGAACAACATGCCCATCATCTTCAATATCTTTCACAACGAGGACTTTATCTACAATACGCCCTACGACTTCACAGACCGTTTCAGCGGTGAGCCGGACTATTTCAGCGGCAAGGGGAAATCTCACCCCGGTCGGATATGGGAGACCAACTTCATTTCCGACGCCCGGAGCTTCAGTTTGCAGGAATGGAAGGAGCGGGGCGCAACAGGGAAAAACGTCATGCTGGAAATGGCCGACGGCGTGATGGCGGCCCATATCTCCGAGTTCCCAGTGGGCACTTACAAAAAAGCCCACCGCCATGGTCCCGGATTTAACGTCACGGTGATCAAGGGCAAAGGGTATTCCCTGCTCTGGCAGGAGGGGGAAACCCCCAAGCGTTACGACTGGCATGACGGCAGCGTTTTCGTGCCGCCGGAAATGTGGTTTCACCAGCACTTCAACACCGGCTCGGAGCCGGCCCGTTACTTGCCGCTGCGCTTTGGAGGAATCAAGTACAGCATGGGCAAAGGGTTCGGCGACATCTCCAAAGTGGACAAGGACGTCAAGGCGGGCGGTGACCAGATTGAATACAGCGACGAGGACCCGTCCATCCGAAAAATGTTTGAAGACGAATTGGCTAAATCGGGAACCAAGAGCCGGATGGACCCGGAATTCTATAAGAAGAAGTCCTAGTACGTCGGCTCTGCAAAAATCGATTCCTTAAAGTGGCTGCAGCCTGCTTAAACGCATGTCCTAGCATCCTCACCTTTGCTCTTTTCCTTCTCGTGGCCCCGCTCACCGGCGGCGCGCAGACCCAGTCCGGGTATCGCACGGGGAGAATTTCCGGGGCGAGTCATGTCAACCTCCGCTCGGGTCCGGGCGTCAGTCACCCGTCGGTAACGATCCTCAAAAACGGCGACCCCGTAAACGTCCAGGCGCTCGAAGGAACCTGGTACCGCGTTTCCCTGCCCGGCTGGGAAGACACCGGCTATATCTACGAAGAGTTCCTGGAAATCATCAACGGCAAAAGCACGACTGCGGCGCCTCCGGCTCCCGACCCATCCCCCATCGAGGTTTCCAGCCAAACAACCGTCCACGAACCCGCGCCCGGCCTGACCGAGCTGTCCACGGCCAGGCCCCCCTCGGCTCCCACCGGGTCCGTCCCCGAGGTGAAGCCGGCGGAGTCCGGCGAGAACCCGGCTCCCGGCCAGCTCAACACCGAACCATCCCCCGCACCTTCCACTCCCACCACTTCCACCCCGGCGACGGTGCCCGGTCCTGGCAGGACGTTGCAAAACCGTCTGTGGTGGATAACCCGTTGGTTCGTCGTTCCGCTTTGCATTTTCGCCCTGGGATGGATTTGCGGCGGGAACTACTACCTCAGGCGAGACCGTATCGAAAGGACCAAGATTCGCTTCTAGGACTCCCTTCCACTTCCATGCAGATCGCCGGGATTCTCCTCTTCGCTTATCTCCTCGGTTCCGTTCCAACGGGCTTCGTCCTTGGCCATCTCATGGGGGTTGACGTTCGACGAAGCGGGAGCGGAAACATCGGCGCCAGCAATGTCGGCCGGCTTTTGGGATGGAAGCCGGGCCTGATCACCATGCTGGCGGATGTCGCCAAAGGGCTTTTTCCGGTCGTTGTCGCCGTCCATTTGAACTTCGACGCCGCCGGTCAAGCCCTCACCGCACTGGCCGCATTTCTAGGACATCTCTATCCGGTCTTTCTGAAATTTCGCGGCGGCAAGGGCGTTGCCACCGCCCTCGGGGTTACCCTGGGTCTGGCCCCCTGGGTAGCGCTGGTTTTGCTGCCCGTATTTCTTGTTATCGTATGGGCGACCCGGTGGATTTCCCTAGCTTCCCTGAGCGCGGCCGTACTGGCCGCCCCCGCGGTGTGGATCTTTTCCTACCAGGCGCCCGTGCTTTGGGCGATGATCGCCATCGGTATCCTGATCGTCTGGCGCCACAGGGAAAACATCCGGCGACTGCTTGCAGGGACGGAATCCAAACTCCAACGCTCTCCCTAGGCGCCCTGCCTGAGCCCGCGTCGCGGCAGCGCGCGCCGATGATCGGGAATTTATGTTCGCGTAAAAGTCCGCGGTCAGGCCAGACGGCGGCGAAGCACCTTGGCCCCAACCCAGAAAATCAGGGCATCGAATACCGCAAGGACCAGGAACATCCGCAGCAAAGAAGGTCCATCCCAGCCGGTGAGGATCAATGCCCGCATGCCGTCCACCGCGTAGGTCAGGGGATTGAACCACGCGAGGGCCCGCATCCAGCCGGCCATGGTGTCCAGCGGCACGAAGGCGCTGGAGAGAAAGGTCAGGGGCAGCACCGTTACGCCGAGCACGGCGAAGAAGTCCCCGTGGTTGTTCAAGACAAAGGCAAGGATCAGCGAGATGACCGTCACCCCGAAACCGAGCAACGCGCTGATCAATAGAACGCCAACGACGCCTCCGATGCCCGTTTCCACCCGCACACCGAAGGCGAGCCCCAGCGTGATAATCATCAGGCACTGAACCAGGGTGTTGATGTTCACCGCCAGAAACCGGCTCACTAGAATGGAGGCGCGGGAGATGGGAGCGCTCATCAAACGGACAAGAAATCCGTTTTCCTTGTCGAAAAGCACCGCGATACCCCCTGCCATACTGTTGCCGAAGACGGTCAAGGCCAAAATACCCGCCAGAATATAGCTCCGGTACCCTTCCCCCAGCGAGGGGCGGGCCAACCCCTGAAACGCCCCTCCCATGAAGATCAGCAGGATGACGGGATTGACCAAATTGAAGATCGCGCCAAAGGGCTCACGCTTGAGATGCAGGAGCCATCGTACCAACTGCGCCTTGGTTTCCTGAAGGAATTCGCCCATGGTCAACTCAACGTCAGCGGGTGCCCCGTGTGGTGGAGAAAGACCTCGTCCAGGCCGGGCCGGCTCTGGGTAATGGAGTGCACCGCCACCTCCAGCCCCCGTGCCGCTTCCAGGATCTGCGGCAAGGCCGTTTCATTCTGCTCCACGTAAAGCCTGATCTCGGAACCGTCCAGCACGGCCTGCTTGACCATGGGCAGTCGCTCCATGGCGCGCTCCAGCGCCCCGAGCTTCTCCTGGTCGTAGTGTTGGGTCGGGTCCGCCTGAATAATCACCACGTCCCTCCGGAGCTCGTCCCGAAGGCTCGTGGGGGTACCGGTGGCCGCGATCTTTCCCTTATCGATGATCGCCAACTCGTCGCAAAGGCGCTCGGCCTCGTCCATGTAGTTGGTGCACAGGAGGACCGTGGTCCCCTGCTCCTTCAACTGAAGAATGTAATTCCACACTTCGCGACGCACCTGCACGTCCAAACCCAGGGAAGGCTCGTCGAGCAGGATAAGCGGCGGGTGATGAACCAGGCCACAGGCCAGGTCGAGCTTTTTTTTCATGCCTCCGGAAAACGTCTTGACACGACGGTCCTCCGCCCCCACCAGTCCCACCAACTGCAAAACCCCCCTGACGCTGGCCTCTCGCTCTCCCGCGGACAGATGGTAGAGATCCGCATAGTAACGCAGATGCTCGCGCGCCGTCAGGTACGGATCTACGGTGAGCTCCTGGGGAACATATCCGATGAGGCGCCGCACCGCGACGGGATCTTCAAGAACACTGTGTCCCGCCACGAACGCCCGGCCGCCGTCGGGCTCGACCAACGTGGTAAGAACCTTGATGGTCGTTGTCTTCCCCGCCCCATTCGGGCCAAGCAGCCCGAACACCTTCCCCTGGCCGACTTCGAAGGAAACCCCATCGAGGGCAGCCACGGGGCCGAAACTCTTTCTCAAGTTTTCGATCTGAACAACGGGGTCGGACACAAGGCCATAGAATATATTACGCCGCCCACTGGAAGTCCAACGGCCGCGGCCGCCCGGCGGTTCATCTTTTTTGTTGTTTCCGGTCGCCCGCCCGGTGTAGAATCTTTTCTCGGTCATGAAGCAGCTCACTACCGCGCTCGCGCTCCTCATCGCGCTGGCCGCTCCCCCCACCGTTCTGGGAGGGCCCCGGACGGGCCCCCGGGGAGAGGTCTCCATCACTATTTTCAAGAAGGCTCGCCAACTGTGGCTTTACCGGGACCATCAACCGGCGAAGGTTTACCGCGTGTTCCTGGGAAGCTCCCCCATGGGAGACAAGACGCAGCACGGGGATAACCGGACGCCGGAGGGCGATTACAGGATTATCGAGAAGCGCTCCGACAGCAAATTCCACCGCTTCATCACCATAGATTATCCCAATCTGGACGATGCCAACCGGGCCTATGAGGAGGGCCGTGTCACCGCGTCCCAATGGGCGGATATCCTGTATGCCAGCGCCAAGGGAATCAAACCGCCCTGGAACACCCCCCTGGGAGGATTTCTTGGAATCCACGGCATTGGGGACAACGAGCCGTTCAAGCTGCGGTTAATCGACGATTGGGATTGGACCAACGGTTGCGTGGCTTTGAAAAACAGCGATGTGGAGGAGCTCTTTCACCTGGTGGCCGTTGGGACCGCCGTGCGCATCCGCAAGTAGGAGGAAACCATGGACAAGAACGAGAGCGCGACGGCAGCGACATCCGCTGGAGAAGCACGGGATAACTGGTGGGATTTCTGCCCCCTGTGCGGCTCCAAACTGACCAACCACAAATGCCGCCTGGTCTGCCCTGATCCCCGTTGCGGTTATTTTCAGAGCTGCAGCGAGTTCGACACCTGACCCGACGGTCATCGCATCCCCGCTGCCCCCCCCGCCCCTGACAGTCCATCGGGAATCTGGTATAAACGTTGGATCCCTCAAAGGGGGAAGCTCTCTTTTCATGACCATGACGGCCGGCATCATTATTATCGGGAACGAAGTCCTTTCCGGAAAAACGCAGGACCTGAATTCCCACTTCCTGTGCAAGGAACTCCGGACCCTGGGGGTGGACGTGCGCAGGGTCTCCGTGATCCCGGATGACGTTTCGCTCATCGGCCGGGAGGCCGCGGCCTTTTCGCGGCAATGGGACGTGGTGTTCACCACCGGGGGCGTCGGACCCACCCACGATGACGTCACCATGGAAGGCATCGCCCGCGGCTTCGAGGTCAAGATCATTCGACATCCCGATCTCGAGGGACGCCTCCGCCAGCGTCACGGAAACCAGATTAACAGCGCCCGGCTGCGTATGGCGGAAGTTCCCGAAGGTGCGGAACTCATCAGTGATCCGCAGCTCTACGCGCCGGTCATCAAGTTCCGGAACCTCTACATCCTTCCCGGCATCCCGAAGATTCTCCAACAGCAGTTTCACGCCATCAAGGATCGTTTCCGAGAATCGCCCTTTCTTCTAAAGATCATCTACGTCAAGGAGGGCGAGGGGACCCTCGCTGCCAAACTCAACGATCTCCTGGGGCGCTTCCCCGACCTCGCCCTGGGCTCTTATCCCGTTCTCGACAACCCCGATTTCAGAGTGAAGGTGACCCTGGAATCCAAAGACGCTGGCTACCTGACCAAGGCTTTTACCGCGCTGCTCAGCACCCTGCCGCCGGAGTCCGTCCACGGTATCGAGGAACACTGACCGGATGGGACCCAACGCCCCCTGGGGCACCTTTCCCGATTATCGCAAGGCTTCCCTGCCGGTCTTCCCTGGCATGATGGTTGCCCTCGGTCCCGGCGTGATCTTCATGGCCCTCGCACAGGGAAGCGGGGAGCTTATTTGGTGGCCCTATATCATCGCCAAGTACGGCCTCACCTTTCTCTTTCTACTGCTGCCCGCCTGCCTGCTGCAGTTCCCCGTGATTTATGAAATCGGCCGCTATACCATGCTCACCGGAGAAAGTATCTGCCAGGGGTTCATTCGTCTCAATCGCTTTTTCGGCGTGTTTCTTTGGTTCCTGATCGCCGTATCCTTTCTCTGGTTCGGCGCCTTTGCCGCCGCCGGCGGAACTGCCCTGGCTGCCCTCACCAACTTCCCCCCGCACTGGAGTCCAAGGGGCCAAACTCTTTTCTGGGCCTATTGTTCCATGGCCCTCTTCCTGGCCGCCATTCTTTTGAGCCGTGTCATCTACCGGTCCGTGGAAGTATTTATGTGGGGGGTTGCCCTGGTTACCCTGGTTGGCCTGCTCTGGGCGAGTTCGCACCCCGACGCTGTGGCTTCTCTACCCGCCTTTGTGGTAGGGCTCGCAGTGCCTCAATGGCCGATGCCGCGGCCCTGGGATCCCGCGGACGCCACCAAGCTACTCACGGCGATTACCTTTGCGGGACTGGGCGGTTTCTGGACACTGATGTACTCCTACTGGATCCGCGACAAAGGCATCGGTTTGGCCCACTACGTAGGCCGCATCACCGGTCCCATCACGGGCAAGCCCGAGGTGATCCCGGAATCGGGTTTTGTGCCGCGACCCGACGCTTCCCTCCGGGAGCTGCCACGCTGGCGGAGATTCCTCCTGCTCGATGTCGGCATCGGCGTCGGCGGTAACCTCCTCACAACGTTGCTCACTTGCCTGTTGGCCTACGCCCTGCTCTTTCCCATGGGCCTACTCCCGCAGCAATACGAACTGGCCGTGGTGCAAAGCCGATTCTTCGAGGCCAGTTGGGGACCCCTCGGCCGCATGCTGTTTCTGGTCGTGGCCGCCGCCTTCCTGTCCGATACCTGGCTCGCCACCGTGGACGGTGTGAGCCGTATCCACACCGATTGCGTTTACGGGTTCTTTCCGCGGGCGCGCGGGATCCCCATCCGTACCTGGTACCTGTTTTTCGTCCTCCTCCTTTCCGTTATTACGGCCGTCACCGTCCTGCTGGATGCCCCGGGGCCTCTTATTCTCCTCTCTGCCGTCATCGGGTTCATCGGCACCGTGCTCTTCTCCCTTGCGCTTATCCTTCTCAACCACCGGCTGCTCCCCCGCCATCTTCCCCAAGAAGCGCGGCCCGGGCGGTTGAGTCTTTTTTTTCTCTGTCTGTCCTGCGTGGCTTACCTGGCTTTGGCCGTTGCCTATTGCCTCAGCCTGGCGGGTCTACTCTGAGGAGATCTCACTCATGGCGGAACTTCTTCAATGGATCATGGATTCCATTCGCGCCTACGGCGCCTGGAGCGTTTTTGCCGGCGTTATCATTGAGTCCGTAATCGTGCCCATTCCATCGCCTCTGGTCATTATGGGGGCCGGTTTTATCCTCATCAGCCCGGACCTTTCTTTTACGGCGGCGCTGATGCCCATCGTGCTGTTGATCGTGGCGCCCGGCGCTATCGGCTCAACGCTCGGAGCTTACATCGGCTACGGCATCGGTTTTTGGGGAGGCAAACCCCTCGTGGAGCGGTGGCGGGGTTTCCTGGGTCTTGAGTGGCGGGAGGTCGATTCGTTTCAGCGCCGGCTTCG
>Ga0326597_10000134_pt1 | contig 132563 bp, 113 predicted proteins | sample RVTome_12_FD_203789 | JGI IMG/M metagenome (GOLD analysis project Ga0326597, IMG submission 203789) | Soil microbial communities from uranium-contaminated site in the Upper Colorado River Basin, Wyoming, United States - RVT100D185 | ecosystem: Environmental > Terrestrial > Soil > Contaminated... | reverse complement strand
AGCCCCGCCACCGCCGGCTCGCCCTGCACCCCACAGGTGAACGGCGGCAACCCCGAAAATCCCTCCGGCCTACTGTCCCAACAGGCTTTGCCGCGGCCGCAGAAAATCAGAGCCGACGATCAGGGGGTGGTCGCTCCCCGGCGGTGGCAAAGGCGCAGGTGGACGGCGCTGCGCTAGGGACAGGAAGACCGCGGCGGGTTATGGTAGCCGCCGTGGCCCACTACCGTACCCGCGTCCTGGCCGTGATCGTCGCCCTGGTGTCGGTCATGGCGGGTGGCAGCGCCGCTGCCGAGGAGGTGGTCGACCACGTCGTGGCGGTGGTGGGGCAGGACGTGATCAGCCGTTACGATGTGGTGGCCGCATGGTGGATCCAGGGGCGGCCGCCGGTCGCGCCGGCGGAGCTGGTCGACGAGCTGATCGACCGCCGGGTCCTGGTGGCCGAGGGGATGCGGTTCGGCCTGCAGGAGGAGGGCAAGGCTAGCGTGACCGAGACCCAGGTGCGGGCGATGGTCGACGCGGTCGGCGCGCAGGGCGGCGCGGTCGCGGCAAGCTCGGCGCGGCGCTGGCTGGAGGACGAGGCGACCATCACCGCCTACCGCCGGGTGCGGGTCGACCCCTTCGTGCGCGTCGCCCACGCGGCGGTGCGCGCCACATTCGATGCGGCAGGAGATGCGTACGCCGGCCGGCGCTTCTTCGAGGTCGAGGGAGAGATCCGCCAACGACTGCTGGACGAGGCGCGGCGGCAGCGGCTGTCCGAACTGCTGGCCGACCTGCGCGGCAAGGTGGCGATCCGCCGCCCGCCGGCGGAGTTGCCCCTGCGGCTGGAGTAAGGCGGTCCTCCGGCCACCCCGGCGCACCCCGCCGTAAGGGCACGGCATGCCGTCCCCCTACCTGGGTCGCGCCGGTCTTTGGCGTGGCCGGGGGCCGGGGGCGAACCGACGATCGCGATGCCCGCGGCTGGCTTGACTTCGCGCGCAGGGGGTTTCTATGGTCACGCCCCTTTTGTGGCGAGGACGCGGATGGTCGAGAAAGTGCCCTACATCTGGATGGACGGCTCCCTGGTGGCGTGGGACGAGGCCCAGACCCATGTGCTCACCCACACCCTCCACTATGGTCTCGGCGTCTTCGAGGGGATTCGCTGCTACGACTGCGGCGACCGTGGCTCGGCCATCTTCCGGCTGCCCGAGCATGTGCGGCGGCTGCTCGACTCGGCCCACATCTGCCAGATCGACGTCCCCTACGATCGCGCCGCCATCGCGGCGGCGATCATCGAGACAGTGCGGGCGAACAAGCTGGCCGCATGCTACATCCGGCCAATCATCTACCTCGGTGCCGGCCAGATGGGGCTCTACGCCCCCGAGGCGCCGGTGGTGGTGGCGATCGCCGCCTGGCCGTGGGGGAGCTACCTCGGCGAGGAGGGGCTGGCCAACGGTATCCGGGTGAAGATCTCCTCCTTCACCCGTCACCACGTGAACGTGGCCATGACCAAGGCGAAGGTGTGCGGCTACTACACGAACTCGATCCTGGCCAAGCGCGAGGCCAAGGGCGCCGGGTTCGACGAGGCGCTAATGCTCGATACCGAGGGGTACGTATCGGAGGGCAGCGGCGAGAACGTCTTCGTCGTGCGCAACGGCGTGGTGAAGACCACCCCCCTCACCAGCGTCCTGGACGGCATCACGCGCGATACCCTCATCCAGATGGTGCGCGAGGCGGGCTACGAGCTCCACGAGCAACGCTTTACCCGGGATGAGCTATATGTGGCGGACGAGGCGTTCTTCACCGGCACCGCGGCGGAGCTGACGCCGATCCGCGAAGTGGATGGTCGGCGCATCGGCAGTGGCAAGCCGGGTCCGATCACCCAGCGGATGCAGACGCGGTACTTCGCCACGGTCCACGGCGAGGTGCCCGAGCGCGACGGCTGGTTGACCTTTATTTGAGCGCCCGCCGGCGTAAAGCTCGGCTCCATCAGGCCACCCCTCGGGGTGGGCAAACCTAGGGAAGGGTGTCGATGGCCTCCAACTCACGGCCCATTGCGGTGGTCACCGGTGGGACCGGTTTTCTGGGAAGCGCGGTGTGCCTGCGGTTGCTGGCGGACGGCTACCGCGTCCATGCCACCGCCGAGTCCGAGGCGGCCGCGGAGCGGTTTCAGGGCGACCCGGCGCACAAGGGGATCGTCACGCGCGCCGTCGAGCTGACCGACGATGCGGCGGTCGCTGGCCTGTTCGGCGAGATCGATGGTCCGATCGACGCCCTGGCCTGCCTGGCCGGCGGCTGGGTCGGGGGTCCCTTCGCCGTGGCCACGGGCGACGACCTGGCGCTGATGATCCGCATGAATGTCACCAGCGCGGTGGTCACCATGCGCGCCGCCTACCCGTATCTATGCCGCGCAGCGGCGGGCGCCGGGGTTGTGCTGGTGAGCAGCCGCACGGGGCTGACTGGCGGAACCGGGTCGGCGGTGTACGCCGCCACCAAGGCGGCGCTGGCCAACCTGGTCCACTCCCTCGCCGCCGAGTGGCTGGAGGAAGGGATCTCGGTCAATGCCATCGCCCCCGGCATCCTCGACACACCGGCCAACCGCGAGGCCATGCCCGACACGGATCACGATCGCTGGCCGACCACCGAGGCGGTGGCACGGGTGGTCGCCTTCCTGCTGGGACCGGAGGCGCGCATCGTCTCCGGCGCCGTCGTGCCGGTCTACGGTCGCTCGTGAGCCGGCTGCATCGCGACGGCCCGGCCCACGCGACGGAGGATGTACCCGGCGGGGCGCCCGAGCACGCGTGATGGCAGACCGGACCGGGCCCGGCCGACGGCCCACGGTCGATCAACGCGGGAATCCAGGAAATCAGGCGGCGAGACCTGAGGGAAGGCGTTCTCCTGGCCTCCTGGGTTCCCGCGTCCCACAGTCTGCCTATCGCCCCGTTCGGGACTTCGCCGCACGCCTGCGTGGGGCCATGAGAAACCCTGTATGATCCCGCCTGCGATGGAGTGGCACCCGACTTACGACGTCCACCGGAGCTACGACGAGAACTATGCCGGCGGGCCGACCTTTACCGGCCCCCTCCCGCCGGCCCGCTCCGGCGAGCCGCGGGCGCGCTTTCTCGGCCACCCGGTCTATTCGGCCCTCGGGGTGCCGGCCGGGCCGCTGCTCAACAGCGACTGGATTGGCCTCTACGCCCGGCTTGGCTTCGATCTCCTCACCTACAAGACGGTCCGCTCGGTGGCGCGGCCGGCCCACCCTTTTCCCAATTGCCTGTTTCTCGACGCGCCGCGGCCCCTGGAGGAGGCAGACCTCGGCGGCGAGGCTCGGGCCCTGGCAGATCAGCAACACACGCCGGAGCAGGTGACCATCACCAACTCGTTCGGCATGCCGTCGCGTGCGCCGGCGGTGTGGCAGGCCGATCTGGAGCGGGCGCTCGACATCATCGGGGCCGGACAGGTGGTGATCGCCTCGGCGGTCGGGACTAGCGGTGAGGGGGATCTGGCCGAGGACTTCGGCCGCGCCGTGGCCCTCGCGGCCGAGGTGCAGCCCCACGCGATCGAGATCAACCTGTCGTGCCCCAATGTCCAGGGCGGCGAGGGGAGCCTCTTCCAGAGCCCGGAGGCGGCGGAGCGGGTGGTGCGCCGTGCCTGGCAGGCGGTGGGGGCGATCCCGCTGATGATCAAGATCGGCTACGTCGCGGATGAGGCGGTGCTCGCCGAGCTGATGCGACGCTGCGGCCCCTACGTGCAGGGGATAGCGGGGATCAACACCATCCCCCTGGCGATCCGCGACCGGGCCGGGGCGCCGGCCCTGGGTGCGCCGGAGCGCCTGCGTGCCGGGGTGTGCGGCGCGGCGATCCGGGAACTCGCCCTGCGCCAGGTGGCGCGGCTGGTCGTGTTGCGCCGGGGGCTCGGGATGGAGTGGGCGATCGTCGGCGTCGGCGGCATTCTCACTGCCGACCACGTGGAGGCCCATCTTGCTGCCGGTGCCGACGCCGCCATGTCCGCTACCGGCGCGATGTGGAATCCGTTGCTGGCGCAGCAGTGGTGGGAGAAGACGCAGCGATTGCCTGTTCGCGATTAGCTATCGGCAGAAACAGCAAGCCCCGCCGGGCAGCGCACGGCGGGGCTTTCCGATCAAGCTAATAGCTGACCGCTAACCGCTGATAGCGATCTTTTTCACGCCGAAAATGACGAGCCGCAGCCGCAGGTGGTGGTGGCGTTCGGGTTGTGGATCGAGAAGCCGGCGCCGTTGAGCCCCTCGGTGTAGTCGATGACCGCGCCGCTGAGGAGGGGGGCGCTCAGTGGGTCGATGCGCACGCTGAACCCGCTCTTCTCGATGACGTTGTCACCTTCGCGCTCATTCTCATCGAGCCCCATGCCGTACTGGTAACCGGAGCAACCGCCACCCTCGACATACAGGCGGAAGGCGGCACCTGGCTTGTTCTCCGCCTCGACGAATTCACGAATCTTGGCCTCGGCGGCCTCGGTGATGGTGATCATGGAATCTCTCTCCTGGTCTGCTCGGGGGCGCGAAGATCTTCTTTTTCGGTACACCCAACGGTTACGAAATGGTGATTTACTCACCGCATTTCCCAACTTAGATACGCTCCGCATTCTAGTCAAACCTCGCGCGGTGCGCTGGGCAAGGTCGGCGGTTGCGCGTGGGCGGTGATGAGGCCCGGGCCCGGTGCGGTCGGTCGTTGCCGTGCCGCGGGACCCGCCGCCTGCCCCCTTCCATATGCCATGGGGGGCGGGCACAATATGAACCATGGCTGGTCTCGAACTCCGTAGAACATTCCAGGTCGAAGCGGCGCATCGACTGCCCAACCTGCCCTCCGACCATAAATGTTCCAGGCTGCACGGTCACAGCTTCCGGATCACCCTGCGAGTGTGCGGCGAGATGGACCCGACGCTTGGCTGGGTGATCGACTACGCCGACCTCAAGGCCGTGTTCGCCCCCCTCTTCGAGACCCTCGACCATCACTATCTGAACGAGGTGGAGGGCCTAGAGAATCCGACGTCGGAGCACCTGGCCATCTGGGTCTGGGAGCGGCTGGTTGGTGCTCTCCCCGGCCTGTCCGCGGTAGAGATCGCCGAGACCTGCACCTCCCGCTGTATCTACCGCGGAGCGGCGGGGTGAGCGACATCTTGGTCGTCGACGATAACCCTTTGAATACCGAGTTGTACCGGCGCCATCTGGAGGGTGCCGGACATCGCGTGACGACCGCGGAATCCGGCGAGGCCGCGCTGCACATCCTCGATACGCCGTGGCCGGATCTCATCATCCTCGACGTGCACATGCCGGGGATGGACGGTTTCGAGCTGTGCCGGAATATCCGTGCCCGGCCAATGTTGGCGGACATCCCCATCCTGTTCATCACCGCCAAGTACCGCGACGACGTGTCGATGGCGCGCGGTCTCGCCCTGGGTGCGAGCGACTATCTGGCGAAACCGTTCAACTCCTCCGAGCTGCTCGCACGGGTGGCGACGGTCGCCCGGCAGCATACCGAGGAGGTCGCCTTACGGGAGCGCACCGCCGACCTGGAGCAGGTGGTGGTGGAGCGGGACCATGCGCTGGCGGAGTCGGAACGCCGCTTCCGGGGCGTGGTGGAGAACGCGGCCGAGGCGATCTGCCTGATCGATCGCCGCAGCCGGTTCACCGAGATCAACCCCATGGCATGCTTCCTCCTGGGCAAGGAGAGGTCCGCCCTGGTCCACACGCGGGTGGCGGATTTTCTCGATCCGGCCGAGCATCAGCGCCTGCGACGCGAGGTGGCGGCGGCCCTGCGCGACCATACCAACCTTCAGCTCACCTGCACCGTGACCGGGGCCATGGGGGAGCGCATCCCGCTGGAGATCAGTGCATCGCGTCTCCAGGGGCAGCTTCTGGTCCTGGCAAAAGACGTCCGTGAGAAGCGGCTGCTGGAGGAACAATTGCGCCGTTCGGACCGGTTGCACGCCATAGCCCAGCTGGCGACCGGCCTCGTGCACGAGATCCGCAACCCGCTGACCGGCGTCGCCGCCACCCTGCACCATTGGCAACGCCAGGGACACGACCCGCCAGAGCGTCAGGAGATGACGCGCCGCATGTTGCACGAGATCGACCGGGTCGAGCACCTGTTGCGTGACCTGCTCAATTTCGCCAACCCACGTCCGCAGCGGCGGCAGTCGGTCAGGGTGGTGGATCTGTTCATGCAGGTGCGCAGCCTCATCGAGCCACAGATCATCGACCGGAACGTCACCTTTTCCTTTCAGGTTCATCCGGAGGAGCTGACGTTCGACGTCGATTCCCACCAGATCGAGCAGGTCCTGCTCAACCTATGTCTGAATGCACTGCACGCCGTGGCGAACCAGGGGGAGGTTGACTTGCGGGCCTCCCGCTCCGGTGACCACGTGGTCGTGGAGGTGAAGGACACCGGCTCCGGAATCGCGACGGCGGATCTCGATCACATCTTCGATCCCTTCTTCAGCACCAAGGGGAGCGCCGGCTCCAGCGGCCTCGGGCTCTCCGTGGCGCAGCGCATCATCCAGGACCACGGAGGGGAGATTCTCGTGAAGAGCGACCCTCCGCACGACACGACGTTTACGCTGCTCATTCCCTCTTCACTCCAACCAAGGTGATTCGCGTGAAACCTTCCGTCCTCCTCGTCGACCACGAGCCCCTGATCCTCTCCAGCCTCAGCTTGATCCTCGACGATCTTGGCTTCCGCGTGCACACCGCCACCGATGGCAAGACGGCGTTACAGCTCGCGGATGACACCCAGCCCGAGGCGGTGCTCCTCGACTGGCGCATGCCCGGCATGAGCGGCGACGAGATCCTCAAGGTGTTGGTCAAGAAACACGGCCACGTTCCGGTGATCATCCTGACCGGTGCCGGTGACTCGGGCACCGCGGTCACTGCCCTGAAGCTCGGCGCCTTCGACTACATCAACAAGCCGGTCGACATCGAGAAGGTGCAGGCCGCCCTGTTCACGGCGGTGGAGGCGTATCGCCTGCGTTTGCGGGCCATGCAGCGCTATCACGAGGATCTGGAGAAATTCGGGTTCGAAACCCTGGTCGGTACCAGCCCGCGCTTCCAGACGGTGATCCAGGCGGCCAAGCGGGCCGCGGCGGTGCCCAACATGCCGGCGCTGGTCGAGGGGGAGAGCGGCACGGGCAAGGCCCACCTCGCCCGGGCGATCCACCTCGCCTCCTATCCGGAGGATCGCCCCTTCCTCTCCCTGCGCGTGGCCGCCTATGACGAAGAGCGCCTGATGACCCTGCTGTTCGGCGATGGGAAGACCGACCGCGGCATGATCGGCGCGGCCAACGGCGGGACCCTGTGTATCGACGGCATCACGTCGCTGCCGATGTCGGTTCAGGAGCGGCTCCTCACCTCCCTTGCGGACCAGAGCCTCGCGCCCGAGGGGGTGCGGGTGATCGGCACCAGCCGGCTCCGGCTGCAGAACGCCATCGCCGAGGGCAAGTTCTCGGAGGAGCTCTCCTATCGCCTCGCCGCGGCGCATCTCATCATGCCGCCCCTGCGTGAGCGGCGCGAGGATGTGCCCCTGTTGATCGAGCACTTCCTGGCGGAGTTCAACCAACGCCATGGTCGGCGCGTCGGCCCGTTCACGTCGCGCGCCCTGGCCCGCATCGCGGACCACCGCTGGCAGGGCAACGTGCGGGAGCTGCGTAACCTCGTGGAGCGCACGTTCATCCTGCATGGCGACAAGGAGGTGCGCGTCAAGGATCTTCCGCCCGACCTGCAGACCGCCCCCGAGGACGATTTCGATCAGGTCCTGACCGTGCACCGTTTCGTCACCCTCAGGGAGTTCGATCGCGCCTACTGCAAGGCCGTGTTACGCCACGTGAAGGAGAACAAGAGCGCCGCCGCCCGGCTGCTGGACGTGAGTCGCCAGCGCCTGCGGCGCAAGCTGGAGGGATTGGCCGCGGCGGACAGTGATTAACGGACAGCGGTTAGCGCTTGGCTTGTCAGGACGGCTGGCGCCGGCCATGTTCCGTTGGCGGCGATGCGCACGGTTGCACGACCGCCAAAATACACAATCCGATCAAGCTAACCGCTAACCGCTAACCCCTCCCATGTCCCAGCCGTACGCCGGGGTGGCGCTGATCGCCGACCCGGTCCACCACTACCTACAGTTCACCGTCCCCCGTTCACCGGGGGAGGTGTGCGAACAGACGGTGCTCGACAGCCCGTGGGTGCAGCGGCTGCGCTACATCTATCAGCTCCAGAGCGCCCGCTGGGTCTTCCCCGGCGCGGAGCACTCGCGGTTCCAGCACTCCCTCGGGGCGATGCACAATGCGGGGCGGTTTGCGCGCCACCTCTACCCGACCCTGCGCGAGCACTACGCGGACGTCCCCTCGGCACCGCTCGTGGAGGAAATGCTGCGCATGACGGGCCTGTTGCACGATGTGGGTCATGGCCCGTTCGGGCACTTCTTTGACGAGAACCACCTGGCGCGCTTCGCGCTCAGCCACGAGCGGGTCGGGTCGCGTATCATCACCACCGCCCTCGGGGACCTGCTCGCGGCCGTGCGGCGCAGCCCCCACGGTCCGTTCGCAACCGGCGAGGCGATCGACCCGCGTCACATCGCCTTCCTGATCAGCAAGGGGCCGCAGGAGGACGCGCAAGACCCGTCCATTCCCGGGTGGGTGGCGGCCCTGCGCCCCCTGTTTTCAGGCGTCTTCACTGCGGACAACATGGACTACGTCCTGCGGGATTCGTATATGTGCGGCGTGGCCATCGGGCCGGTCGATATCGATCGGCTCATGCACTACACCTTCTTCTCGGAGCGCGGGCTCACCCTGCACCGGTCGGGGTTGTCGGCGCTCAATATGTTTCTCACCGCCCGGCTCTACCTCTACTCCAACGTCTACTTCCACCGCACCACCCGGGCGATCGATCTCCACCTGCGCGAGATCTTTCCCGACACCATGGCGCAGGTGTGGGATGACGATCCGTCGATCGATATCGCCCCGTACCTGCACGTCACCGAGTGGGCCCTGCTGGAGGAGGTGCGGCGCTGGGGGCCGGAGGTCGGCGGGATCCGCGCCGAGCTGGGGCGGGAGTGGCAACGCATCCTGTCGCGCGACGTGAAGTGGAAGATGGCCTACGACACGGTGGTCTCGACCCGGGACGTCGCGGAGCAGACGCCGCGCATCGACCCGGAGCGGCTGGAGGAGGCGATCCGCACGCGGCTGCCGGCAGCCCTGCGCACCATCGATTTCCGCGTCGACCTCGCCGCCAAGGACACCCGGCCCCTGAACCCATTGCACATGGGCCATAAACAGATCTACGTATTCGATCCCAGCCGCGGCGAGGTCTCCACGGCGGCCCTGCGCGACCACTTTGACTACATCCCGGCCAAGATCCTCCACTGTCGGATCTTCGCCCTCGACCACCGCCACGACGCGGAGTTGGGCGCGGCGGCCGAGGCGGCGCTGTATGGATAGGTGGGAGCCATTAGCTTTTGGCGGTTAGCGGTTAGCTTGTGGGGCTTGAGGCGCGCGCGAGGTTGCGTCGTCATTGCGGCCCGTTACCCTACGGGCCGGATAGGGCGGACGATCGCTCCGGTCGACAAGGGAACCACCACCTCCAGTCCCGCCATGCCGCGCCTCTTGCTTCTCGCGCTGTTCCTCCTCCCCTCGGTCGCGGGCGCGGCGACCCTCACGGTCCGCAACCTATTTGCCGCCGAGTACCGCGACCTGACCCGGGATCTCGCCGCAGCCCTCCAGTTCAAACAGGTGGCTCCGGCGGCGGCCCTCGGGGTGCGCGGCTTCGAGCTCGGCGTGGAGGTCTCCGCCACCGACATCGACGATCAGGCCGGCTACTGGAGCCTGGTCACCGACGATCCCCCAGACTACTTGGTGATCCCCAAGATCCGCGTCATCAAGGGGCTACCCGGGCGGGTCGACGCGGAGGCGATGGTGACCTTTCTCCCCTCGGCCGACATCTTCCTCTGGGGGCTGGGCGCGAAGTGGACGTGTGTGGGCGGGCACGACGGCATCCCGGCCGCCTCGCTGCGGCTCAGCGTCACCGACCTCAAGGGGGTCGACGAGCTCGACTTCACCACCGTGGGTGCCGACCTCGCAGTCGGCCCATCGTTTCGCTGGGCCGATCCCTACCTCGGTGCCGGCGCAGTCTGGGTGACGAGCGAGGCGCGAGTACGGGCGGCGGAGGGCGATGTCGTGGTCACGGAAGAGGAGTCGTTCCTCACCCCGCACGTCTTTGCCGGCTGCCGCCTGTATCTGCCGTGGGCGGCCATCACCACCGAGCTAGACTGGGGCGAACGGCCGACCCTCTCGGCCCGGTTGGTGTTCACGCGATGAAACGCCTCGTGTCCCTCGCCCTGGTCGTGGTCGGGCTGCTCGGTTGTGGTCTCGAGCCGGCCTCGGATACCAGCGACAGCCGTCTGGAGAGTATCTCCGATGAGGTCCTCGACGAGGAGGCGACGGGACGTGGCGCGGTTGCCGGCACCTACGCCGTGACCCTCGAATCCACCCTGCAGATCGCCGCCACCGGCTCGCCGGTGGATCGCCTCGTGGACGCCGCCACCCTGCGGTGCTTCTTCTCCACCACCTGCAACGACGCGATCGATCGCATCGCCAAGGTGGAGTCGGCCCAGGAACTCCTCGGGCCCCACTGCGACCAATGGCACGCCGAGCACGACGGTAACGTCACCACCGTGGTCTGTCAGCAGATCGACCGACGGGCCGTCGTGGTCGACGACGGCACAAATGCGTTCATCGAGCTGGAGACCGAGGACGGTGACGTCACGACGACCAGTGCCCCCCTCCCGCAGGGAGAGGCGCCCCTGGTGATCGACGATCTGGTGGACGAGCTGGGCGGCGCCTTGGCCCTCTACTTCACGCCGCTCGGCTTCGTCGGCGCGCGCGAAGCGACCCACGACAGCACCCTCGTGGCGGATGTGCTGGACGCCCTAGACGACGCCGACCTGCAGGTCGAGGTCGTCCTCGACTTCGCGATCCGCGGCCGGCGCGAGGGCGTCGCCGCCCCAGACGTCTTCCACCTGCTCGAGTACTTCTAACGCCCGCTGCCTACCAAGACGGAAGCTGCAGTGGTCTCGGTGTCCTGGTGGGAGGGATGGGGGAGCAGGAGGCGAGCCGGTGGCGGACGCGACTCGCCGGCAGCGGGGTCTGTTGGCGGTGGGCGGAGGCGGCGGCAAAACTCGTCGTAGGTCAGGATCTCGAAGGCCCCCTGGTCATCCTCGACCAAGGCGGTGAGGGACTCCACCCAGTCTCCCGAGTTCAGGTAGTGGATCTCACCGATGCGCTTGTCGGCGGGGGTGTGAATGTGGCCGCAGATCACCCCCTGGCAGCGGTGGGCGTGGGCCAGGCTGCGGAGCTGCCCCTCGAAGTTGCTGACGAAGTTGACCGCGTGCTTAACCCGCGCCTTGATCGCCTTGGCGAAAGAGAAATACTCGCGCCCCCGCCAGGCGCGATACCGGTTGTAGAAACGGTTGATGCGCAGCAGTGTCTGATAGCCAATCGCCCCGACGAGGGCAAGGTAGCGGTGGCGCTGGGTCACTGCGTCGAAGACGTCGCCGTGCACCACGAGATACCGCCCCCTGGGGGTCTTGTGGACGTAGCGTTCGAGGACGCGGAATCGGTGCAGGGTGAGAGGGAGGAACTTGTGCAGCAGATCGTCATGGTTGCCGCGCAGATAGATCACCTCGGTGCCGCGTTTCTCCAGCTTTTTCAGCACCAGGCGGACGAAGCGTGTATGGGCCGGCTGCCAGCCGCCGCGGCGCAGGAGGCTCCAGCCATCGATGATGTCGCCGTTGAGGATGAGCTTTTCCGACTCGGTGTGCTTCAAGAAGTCGTTGACCTCGTCGATGCGGCACTCCAGTGTGCCCAGGTGGACATCGGACAGGATGATCGTCTTGAAGCGCAGGCGGGGTTTCTTGGCCATACGGCACCTCTTGTTGGGCGTCAGCGTTGGGTGACCGACTCCAGATGAGCCTCGAACTCGTCGACCACCACGTCCCATGACATCTTTGTCGTGGTCTGCCGCGCGTTGTGGCGCATCACCGGCCAGCGGCCCTGGCAGTCGAGCAACCGGCGGGCCGCGTCGACGTAGCCGTCGGCGTCACCCAGGGGGACGGCCCAGCCGTTGATATTGGTCTGGATGAGCGCCGCTGCGGCCGCGTAATCGAAGGCGAGGACCAGCAGACCGCTCGCCATCGCCTCGGGAACGACGTTGCCAAAGGTCTCGGTCGTGCTGGGGAAGAGGAAGAGATCCCCGGAGGCGTAGTGGGCCGCGAGGTCCTCACCGCGCCGCAATCCAGAAAAATGAATGCCGGGGTGGCGGCGCTTGAGATCGCGCAACATCGGACCATCCCCCACGACCACCAGTCGTAGGCGGGGAGCCCGCTCCCGCATTGCCTCGTACGCCGCGATGGCGAGGGGGATGTTCTTCTCCGGTGCGACGCGACCGACGTAGAGGGCGACGATCTCGTCCCCCGCGACCCCCCACTGGCGGCGCAGGTCGGCGCTCCGGCGATCCGGAGAGAAGAGGTGCGCATCGACTCCGCGCCCCAGGATTTGCAGGTTGAGGAATCCGTGCCCGCGCAGCGCTTCGTACATCGAGTCGGAGGGGACGAAGGTGCGCAGGGTGCGGTTGTGGATGGTACGCAGGTAGCGGATGCCGGCGGCCCTCAGCACCCCGATCCTGTAGTAGCTGCTGTAGAGGTGGAACTGGGTGTGAAAGCTGGACGTGGTCGGGAGGTCTGCCTGGCGTGCCGCCTGCACGGCGCTCCAGCCGAGCGGTCCCTCGGTGGCCACGTGGACCACGGTGGGCGTCAGCGCCCGCCACCGCTCGTAGAGACGCCGCGTCGCCGGCAGGCCAAATCGCAGCCCGGGGTAGCCGGGTAGCGGTAACCCAGGAACCGCCCACTCGTCGATGCCGTCGTCGTGCCGGCCAAGATCCTGCCGGTTTCGGCGTGGGCGGACCACGTGTACGCCGTGTCCGCGATCGACCAGCCCACGCGCGAGACGATGCAGGGTCGCGGCGACACCGTTGACTTCCGGTGGATAGGTCTCGGTGACGAGTCCGATGCGCATGGCTAGAGCCGCTTCGCGTGACCGTCTTTCAGCGGCAGGTGAAGCGTAGGTGCTCTATGGACGCCGGGTGTCCCGGTTCGGCGACGGCCCGGTCACACGCTTGCAAACTTTTTGCGCGCCGGAGGCGCGGCGGGCATCGCCACCGGTACGAGCGGACGCGCTCGCGAATGGCGGGGCTGGACGTCGCTCCGCGGGCGAGCCCGCGCCCACGCCTCCCCACGATCCTCTGGAGGACCGGCCGATCGAGGGCCGGCGATGGCCTGTGGCGCGCTCGCTGGCCGCCGCATCGCAACCGTTCGTAATACTCTTGTTACATGCGCTTGCTATAGGAGAGCGGAATTGCCCGGCGACACCGGGTGCGCCGGTTCCAGGAAGAGATCGTGGCACGGAGACCGAGGTGAACGACATGAGCGAGGCCGGTCCCATCGAGGCGGACTCCCCGGATGCCTACATCAACCGGGAGCTGAGTTGGCTGGACTTCGCGCGCCGGGTGCTCGCGCTGGCGGAGGATCCCGAGGCACTGCTCCTGGAGCGGGTCAAGTTCGCCGCGATCATGGGGATGCTCTACGACGAGTTCACGATGAAGCGCATCGGTGGGCTGCGTCGACGGATCGAGCAGGGCAATGATCGGTTCTCCCCCGACGGCAGGACGCCGACCGAAGAGCTGGCCGCCTGCCGCGCGGAGCTCCGCGGCCAGGCCGCGTCGCTCTCCACGTTGGTGCAGCAAGAGCTGCGGCCGCGCCTCGCCGAGGCGGGCATTCCCCTGCTCGACTACCGTGACCTCCAGGAGCGGCAGCGCCATCTGATGCGCGACTACTTCCGCGAATCGGTCGAGCCCATCCTCACACCCCTCGCGGTCGATGTGGGCCACCCATTTCCGTTCATCAGCAACCTCGGGCTGAACCTGGCCGTCGTGCTGAGCAACGAGAGCCGGCAACGGAGCCGTTTCATCCGCATCAAGGTACCGCCGAACCGGCCCCGCTGGGTGGCGCTGCCCGGTGGCGGCTACGTCCCGATCGAGCAGGTCATCGCCACGAACCTCGACCTGCTCTTTCCCGGTGCGGCCCACCGCGAGTGCTACCTCTTCCGCGTGACCCGCGGTGCCAAGGACAATCCCTGGGACCAGGCGGCGCTGGACGAGGACGACGCCCTCGCGCCGGGAAGCCTGATCGGTCTGGTGACCGCGGAGCTGACCGCACGCAAGTTCGCCGGGGTGGTGCGGTTGCAGGTGAGCGCCGACATGCCGGAGGCGCTGCGGCTCTGGTTGGCGGGCCATCTGAAGGCCGACCCTGCGGACATCGAGCCGGTCGCGGGGCTCCTGGGTATGGCCGACCTGGTCAACCTCCAACCCGATGGTTATCCGGAGCTCCGCGACGCCCCGCACGAGCCGGTCACCCACCCCCGCCTGCGGGAGCTCGACCCCGCCGACCCCGCGGCGATCTTTCGCGAGATTCGCCGTGGCGACCTATTGGTCCACCATCCCTACCATGACTTCGACACCTCGGTCGTGGGTTTTCTCCAGTCGGCGGCGCGCGATCCTAAGGTACTGGCGATCAAGGTGACGATCTACCGCACGGCGCGCCACTCGCCAATCATCGAGGCCCTGACCGAGGCGGCCCGCAGCGGCAAGCAGGTGGCGGTGCTGGTGGAGATCACCGCGCGGTTCGACGAGGCCCCCAACATCGCCTGGGGTGAAGCCCTGGAGAAGGAGGGCGCCCACGTCGTCTACGGGATGGAGCGGCTCAAGACCCACGTCAAGCTGGCCCTCGTGGTGCGAGAGGAGGCCGACGGCATCCGGCGCTATGTCCACGTGGGGACCGGCAACTACCACACGGGCACGGCGCGGCTCTACGAGGACCTCGGTATCCTGAGCTGTGATTCGGGCCTCGGCACCAGCGTCGCCGCCCTGTTCAATGAGCTCACCGGGGCGATCCCGGCACCGAGCTACGGCCCGCTCATGGTGGCCCCGCACAACCTGCGCGATCGGTTCACCCGCTTCATCCAACGCGAGGCAGAGCACGCGCGGGCCGGGCGACCGTGCGGGATTTGCGCGAAGATGAACCAGCTCCAGGATCCGGCGATCATCTGCGAGTTGTATCGCGCCAGCCAGGCCGGGGTACCCATCCGGCTCAACGTACGGGGGCTGTGCTGCCTGCGGGCGGGGATACCGGGGCTGTCGGACCACATCCGGGTCTTCAGCACCGTCGGGCGGTTCCTGGAGCACGGGCGGATCTACCGCTTCGAGAACGGCGGCCACCCGGAGTACTTCCTGGGGTCGGCCGACTGGATGCGGCGCAATCTCGACCGTCGCATGGAGTCCGTGATGCCGGTGACGGATGCCGCGATCCAGGCGGAGCTGGAATCGATCCTCACCGTATACGAGGAAGACAATTGCACCGCCTGGGACATGCAGCCGGATGGTAGCTATGTGCGCCGTACGCCGGCCTCGGGAGAGGGGCGGCGTGGTGCGCAGGAGACCTTCATGTCGCTGGCCCACGGTGCCCCCGGCGCATGACGGATTGAGCAAGGGCGCCGCGGAATTGTGACCCTCCGGTCACCGGCGCGGCATGAAATCGCCATCCGCGACTGGGAGATTCCCCGGAAAGAGGGATTCCCAGGAACCGCCGCCAAGCGAGGCAGCTATGGCCACGCCCGGTGGTGTACCTCTGATAGGGTGCGCCGCCGGTGGACTGGCCGCGGTAGGGGCACCACATGCCAGGCGCTACGATTGCCCGCATGCCTCACGGATCGAACGAGGAGGTGCAACTGACGGGTGCGGCGGCCAATCCGGCTCTGCTGCTGTGATCGTCTTGTGCCGCGGGTCACGGGTTGGTTGCCGCCGGTCGTTCGCCGCGCAGACCGAGGAGCACCCGCAGCTCACCCCACAGCGCGGCGTAGGCGCGCCCCGGGGGGTTGCTCCGGGCGTACGCAAGCAAGGGGGCGCGGCGGGTTCCCATCTGCTCCACGACGCTCGAATAGGGGATCTGGGCGTGCAGGAGGAAGTGCTCGGCATCCGCCTCGCCGGCAATCTGGCGATGGAGCGAGCGGCGCCAGTCGACCATGCACAGGAAGGGCAGGACCATCAGATCGTCGTACCCCTCCGCCTTGAGATGGCGCTTGAGCTGCTTCAGGGCGCGCAGGGAGAGGGGGGTGGGGACGGTCGGGACGAGGAGCGCCGAGGCGACCCCGAAGATCGCCTCGGAGGCGAGGGAGATGCTTGGAGGACAGTCGAGGAAGACGAAGTCGTACTCTTTGCGCAGGGGTCGCAGGAGCCGGGCCAACCGTCGCCGTGGTCTCTTGGCCTCACTGACGGCCAGGTCCATGTGGCGGTAGGAGAAGTCTGCCGGCAGCACGTCGAGCCCCTCGAAGTCGGTACCGCGGATCAGCGGGCAGGGATCCGACCTGCCGCGGAACAGCCGCCGGCCTCCCCCCTTCACCTTGGGTTTGACGCGAAAATAGAAGGTCGCCGCGCCCTGGGGGTCCAGGTCCCATAGGAGGCAGCGATACCCCTCGCTGGCGGCGAGGTAGGCGAGGTTCACCGCCGTGGCCGTCTTCCCGACGCCCCCTTTGATGTTGTACACCGCGAACACCTTCATGGTGACCCCTCCCCCGTGGGTTTGAAGAGACGCCGGAAGAGGCGCCGCTCCTCGTCCGCCGAGAATTGTGCGAACACCTCGGCGAACCGCCGGCGCTCCGCCGCGTGGCGTTCCTCCAGCAACGCCTGGAGGCGGCCCATCGCCAGGTAGGTCTCGACCGGCGCGCCGTCCGTCTCATGCATCTCATGCGCGAGGCGGCGCAGGGTCTCCTGCTGGACCGAGAGATCATTGAAGTCGCCGAGGTTGTCCTGCAATTGCTTGAGGAGGTCGATCAGGTGGTCGATCGCCGCCGGGTCGTAGAGGCTGCGGAAGAGCTCCATGAGGTAGCGCAGCTTCTTGCAACAGATGCGCAGGCGGTGCAGGGCCGCGTCCGGGCTCTCCGGTCCGATCGCCCGGCCGCGTTTGAGCACGCGACGGTAGGCCCGCCAGGTGCGGTCCGTGGCGAGGGCGGCGACGGGTCGCGCGGCATTCTCGGACGGTGTAGGATCGGCAGGCGGCGTTTGCAGGACGCGCTCCCAGCCGTCCACCAGCGCGCGGTAGCGCGGCGACGCGAGGGCCTCCACGAGGCGCCGGTGCTCGACCCCGTGGCGGGCGCGCAGGAACCCCTCCAATGGCGCCAGGTCGGGTCGCACCGCCGCGGGCAGGCTCGCGCGGTAGCCCTCCATCTTCTCCAGGTAGACATCCAGATCTCGCACCGGGCCGGTCACCGAGCCCAGCCACGCAAGCGCCTTGCGGTGGTGGTCGGCGGCCTCCGGCGGCAGGACCCCCGTAATCTGCCCCAGGGCCGAACGGGCGCGGCGGCAGGCGACCCGGAAGTCGTGCAGGAACTCGCTGTCGAGATCGGCGCGAATGCCCGCCTCGTTGGCCACCTGGATGGCGAGGAGTCGCCGGTGGATCTGGCGCAGTGCATCGCCCGCCGCCATCTGCGGGTCCAGGCGCAGGTCGAGCTTCGCGGAGTAGTCGCCCGGCGTGCGGTCCACCGCGGCGAGGAGCCGGGCCAGGTCGTCCGAGTCAGCCTGGGCCAGGCCCAGCTCCTCCTCGAGGAGGAGGCGCACGGCCTCGGCGGCCCGGCCATAGCCGCGCACCGGGACGAGTCGCAACGCCGGCGGGAGCGGCCGCCCCGGGTCGCCCTCTGGACGGGCGACGACGCACCCCTCGCGGACGACGGTGGCCACCGTCTTGTCGAGGTCATCGAGAATCTGCACCTCCACCGCCTCGCAGGTGAGGCGCACGATCGGCAGGAGGCGGCGACTGGCGACGACCGGCCGCAGGTCGTCGCGCAGGGGGCCGGCGGGGAAGTCCGCCGCAAACGGCGGCATGGTCGTGCGCCGCAGGCGATGGCGTAGTCGCCCGTCGCAGCCGGTCCAGCGCAGGGTGCCGTGCCGGCCGGTGCGGGTGGTGGTCAGGGTGCCGCCGTCCTTGTAGAGGCGCCAATCGAACGTGTCATAGTAGGTGTCCACGAACTCTTTCGCCGGTTGGAGACGGCTGGCAAATCGGTCGCGCACCCGTCGCAGGACCTGCTCGGCCTCGGCGTCGGACCGCAGCGGGTAGTAGGCTTCCCCCGGCGTCATGATCGGCGATCCACCATGGCCACCGAGATCGAACGGAAATTCCTCGTGGTCGGCGAGGAGTGGCGACGGACGGCCTCCGGTCGCCGGTACCGCCAGGGGTATCTCTCCACGGACCCGTCACGCGCGGTCCGCGTGCGCACGGTCGGCGACCAGGGGTTCCTCACCATCAAGGGGGCCACGCGGGGCGCTACCCGGCGCGAGTACGAGTACGCCATCCCGGTGGCGGAGGCCGACGCCATGCTGGATGGCCTGTGTCTGCGGCCGCTCATCGAGAAGGTGCGCTACACGGTCCCGTTTCAGGGGCGAATCTGGGAGGTAGACGAGTTCCTCGGGGGAAACGCCGGGCTGGTCATGGCCGAGGTCGAGTTAGAGAGTGAGGGCGAAGAGTTAGCGATGCCCGCCTGGATCGGCAAGGAGGTCACGGATGACCCGCGCTACTACAACGCCGCCCTGGTCCACGAGCCCTTCAGCCGATGGTGATTCACAGTAACGGTGCCGCCGCAGGATAGCGCAGCCCGGGCTCCCTGATTGTTACAACTCACCGGCGCCGGGATGCAGAGCACCGTCTCGCAGCCACGGTGATGGCTGGCGTCGAGGCGAAGCGGGGCGACGGAGGGACGGGCGTCAGGCTCGATGCCGGTGGCGCCGGCGAGGGGGGACGTTCTGTTCTCTCGCAAAGCCGCGAAGATCGCAAGGCCTGGTCAGAGACGGTTCCTCAGCGACGGCCTTGCCGTTCTTGGCGAGAGGCGCACGCGTCCCGCCGCCTGTCGCGGACGGCGCCTTGAAACGCCTTGCCGAGCTCTCCACCGCGCGTGTCACCGGTCCAGCAGGTCCGCCGCGGCGTCGATCACCGGTAGGGCGAGCTCGACCCGGCCGAAGGGGGCCGATACCTGCACCCCTTGCACGACGTGCTTGACGGCGGCGAGGGTCTCCCGGGCGATGGCCAGCCCCTCGTCCCGCGCGGCCTCCTTGGAGCGGTCGCTCGCGGCGCGCATCCGTTCCAGGATGGTCGCCGGGACGACCACCCCCGGCACCTCGTTGGCCATGAACTCGGCGTTGCGGAACGACACCAGGGGCCAGATGCCGGCGAGGATCGGGATGCGGAACGGCGCGATGCGCTCCATGAACTGGAGCAACACCGCCGGGTCGAAGACCGGCTGGGTGATGGCGAAATCGGCACCTGCCTCCACCTTGTTGCGGAAGTGATCCAACTCGGTCTCCAGGTTCACCGCGCCGGGATTCGCGCCCACCCCGATGCAGAACGCGGTGGGCTTGCCGATCGGGTTGCCGCCCATGTCGAGGCCGCGGTTGGTGGCCGCCGCCAGGTGGGTGAGGCCCACGGCATCGATGTCGAACACCGCCGTGGCATCGGGATAGTCACCCATCTTCGGGGGATCGCCGGTGACGACCAGCAGGTTGCGGATGCCCAGCGCCCCCAGGCCGAGGAGGTCGGACTGCATCGCCAGGAGGTTGCGGTCGCGGCAGGTGTAGTGCAGGCAGGTCTCCAGGCCAAGCTCACGCTCGATGAGGATCGCCAGGTGCTGCGCCCCCATGCGCGCCGAGGCGCGCGGGCCGTCCGGGATGTTGACGATGTCGATCCCCGCCTCCTGGAGCCGCCGGCACGCCGCCAGCACCTCCTCCGCATCGGCCCCGCGCGGCGGGGTGATCTCGACGCTGGTGGTGAAGCGGCTGGCCGCGAGCTTCGCCGCGAACCGCGAGCGTTTCACCAGGGGGACGACCTCCGCGGGCGTCACCCCCTTTGCTGAAGGGACCGAGAGGGTCCGTCGGCCGGGCAACAAGGAGCGGACGCCGGAGGCGATCGCCTTGATGTGCGCCGGCGTGGTGCCGCAGCAGCCACCCACCAGCTTTACCCCCTCGCGCACGAAGTTGCGGGCGTACTCCGCCACGTACTCCGGGGAACACATGTAGATCAGGCGGTCGTCGACGCTGCGCGGCATGCCGGCATTGGGCTGGGCGGAGATCGGCTTGTGGGTGATCTTGGCGATGCGCTCGACGCTGGCGAGCATCGGCGCCGGCCCCACGGAGCAGTTCACCCCGATCACATCCGCGCCCCACTCCTCCAGGCGCGGGACGAATTGCTCCGGTGTCACCCGGTAGCTGGAGAAGCCGTTCTCGTCCAGGGACATCTGGGCGACGATCGGCAGGTCAGGCGCGACCATGCGTGCCGCCTCGATCGCGGCGTGGATCTCCCCCAGATCGCCGAAGGACTCCAGGACGAACAGGTCGATGCCGCCGTCTGCCAGACCGCGCATCTGCTCGATGAACAGCTCCCGCGCCTCCTCCTCGCTGATGCGGCCCAGGGGGGCGAGGCGCGCCCCGAGGGGGCCGACGGCACCGCCGACGAATAGCCGGTCGCCGGCGACCTCGCGGGCGATGCGCGCGCCGGCCGCATTGATCTCCGCGGTCTGCTCGTGAAAGCCGTGCGGGGTGAGCTTTACCCGGTTGGCGGCAAACGTGTTCGTCTCGAGGATCTCGGCCCCGGCCTCGGCATACGCCTGGTGGATCTCCTTCACCAGCTTGGGGTGGGTGAGGTTGGCGGCGTCGAAGCACTGGTTGAGGAACAGACCGCGCTCGTAGAGCTGGGTCCCCATGGCGCCGTCGCAGATCACCACCCGCTGGGCGATGACTTCGAGGAACTTGGTGGGGCGGTCAGACATGGGTAGACGGCGAGCCAGAGGCGCTTGGGGAGGGGCGTCTCCCCCCCTCCCACCGGGAGGGGGCCGGGGGGAGGGCGTTCAGAATCAGCACTTCATTCGGCCCACGTCCCGCCGCGGTGTTGGGTACCGGCCGCCCCCACCCTGGCCCTCCCCCGATGGGGGAGGGAGACAAGGTTGCCCAATGCCGTAGGGTGGTCACGCCCCCGCCCGGTCCATGAGCCACTGGGCCAGCAGGCGCACGCCGACGCCGGCGGCGCCCTTGCCGCCGTAATACCCCACGTCCGGGCCGCCCCAGGCGGTGCCGGCGATGTCCAGGTGGACCCAGGGGGTCTCGCCGACGAACTCCTTCAGGAACATGGCACCGGAGATCGAACCGGCGGTGCCGTCGCCGATGTTCTGGAGGTCCGCGGTCTGGGCCTCGATCGCCTTGTGATAGTCAGGCCACAGGGGCAGGGGCCAGCAGCGCTCGCCGGCCAGGTTGCCGGAGGCGACCACCTGGTCGCGGAGGGCGTCGTTGTTGGACATCGCGCCCGTGGCGATGTGGCCGAGGGCGGTGACGATCGCCCCGGTCAGGGTGGCCAGGTCGACGATCGCCGATGGCTTCTGGTCGCACACGTAGGCGAGGGCGTCGGCGAGGATCAGGCGACCCTCCGCGTCGGTGTTGAGGATCTCGATGGTCTTGCCGTTGTACGCCGTCACCACGTCGCCGGGCTTCTGGGCGGCGGCGTCCGGGAGGTTCTCGGAGGAGGGGACGACGCCGATCACCCGCTGCACCGGCTTGAGCTCGGCGATGATCGAGAACAGGCCGAGGACGGCGGCGCCGCCGCACATGTCGAACTTCATCTCGTCCATGTTCTTGCCCGGCTTCAGGGAGATGCCGCCGGAGTCGAAGGTGAGCCCCTTGCCCACCACGGCCACGGTCTCGGTAGCGCCGCGCGGACTCCACTCCAGGAGGATGAGCTTGGCCGGCTGGCTGGAGCCGCGCGCCACGCCGAGGAGGGCGTTCATCCCCAGCTTCGCCATCTGCGCCTCGTCGAGGATCTTGACCTTGATCCCCGGGGTCTTGGCGATCGCCCGCGCCTGGCTTGCCAGGTAGGTGGGGGTACAGGTGTTACCCGGGGTGTTGCCCAGGTCGCGGGCCAAGGCGACGCCGCGCGCCAGCATATCGCCGAGCTTGAGCCCCTCCCGGGCACAATCGAGGTAGTCGTCGGGTACACGGAGCACGATCTCGCGGATCGCCTTTCGGTCCTTGTCCGGCTCGCTCTTGAACGGCTCGAAGCGGTAGGTGGCGAGACTCGCCCCCTCGGCGATGGCGCGGCCCGGATCCTCGGCGCCGTCGGCCCCGTTGCCGAGGCAGAGGTCCGCGGCAGTCATCTGCATCGCCTCCATCTGCTTCACCATGCGTGCCGCCCCCTGGCGCAGGGTCTCGTCCTTGATCTCCTCCTTCTTGCCCATCCCGACCAGGACGACGGGCACTAGTATGCCGTCGAGCTGCGCAGGAAAGCCGGCGACCTGCTCCTTCTTGCCGGTGAATCCGGCGGCCTTGGCCAGCGGCGCGAGTCGGCCATTGAGGCCGCTCACGCGCGAGTGGTCGATGGCCTCACCCTCGGCGATGAATAGGGCGAGGGCGCGAGTCTTGCGAAGCTTGGCAGGGGTCGCCGTGGCAGAGAACTTCATAGGGGACCTGGTGCGAAATGGATGGGAGGACCCGGTGGGAGTGGCCGCGAGAATGGAGCACGTTATCGGTAGGGCCGGGCGCTTGGCAACGAGCGGGCGGGCCCTGGCGGCGCCGCACGTGGCTGGCCCCCTTGTCGAAGCGAGCTGGCTCGCGAACCCGGGCTGTCGATTCGTTCGTGATCTTGCGTCGGTTCGTTGGCCCGCCACAGCCCCGCCGCGACGGGATGGGTAGGAGCCGGTTGCACCGGCGACCCGCGGCCGGTGGCCGCGGTAGGCCCTGCGGGCCTGAATCGCCGAAGGGATTCGGCTCCTACCGGGATGCCGGGGGCGCGCGGCGATCTTCCAGCAATGGGTAGGAGCCGGTTGCACCGGCGACCCGCGCCGCCAGGCGCGGCCGGCGCGACGCACTCAGTACCGCACCCCGAAGTCGCGCAGGGTGTCGTCCGGCGCCTCCCAGTTCACCGCCACGTCGTCGACCCGCGCCGCCGCCGGCCCGCGATGGAGGTAGGCGAGCAAGGCATCGAGGGCCGGCTGAGAGCCCTGGGCCACCACCTCGACCCGGCCGTCCGGTAGGTTCCTCGCCCACCCGGCCAGACCCAGTCGCCGCCCCTTCTCCTGGGTCGAGGCGCGGAAGAAGACCCCCTGGACGTGACCGGAGACGACGGCGTGGAGTCGATTCATGGTGGGGGCCCGTGGTTCGTGCCGGTCAAGGGGTGCGGGCGGTGTTCGGGATCCCGCCGCCTTCGGGAAACAAGGGGCTAGGGGCTAGGGATCAGGGGTTAGGGGAGGTGCCGGCCCTGCGGGCCGGCGATCATTGTTCCGTTGGGGATCAGGTTACGCAGCGAAGCAAGCCAAAGAAACCATTGCCGGCCGCAGGCCGGCGTCCAACCCTAGCCCCTAGCCCCTAGCCCCTAGCCCCTAGCCCCTAATCCCTAGCCCCTAATCCCTAGCCCCTTCACCATCCACCCGATCGATCACCGCCGCGCCCACCGCGTCGCCCCACACGTTGACCGTGGTGCGCAGGCGGTCGAGGAGCCAGTCGATGGTGAGGATCAGGGCCATGCCGCCCACCGGCAGGTGGACCGCGGACAGGACCATCACCATGGTCACCAGCCCTGCCTCCGGGATGCCGGCGGCGCCGATCGCCGCGAGGGTGGCGGTGAGGAAGATGATGACCTGCTCGGTCGGCCCCATGGGGATGCCATAGACCTGGGCGATGAACATCACCGCCACCGCCTCGTACAGGGCGGTGCCGTCCATGTTGATGGTGGCACCGAGGGGCAGGACGAAACGCGCCGAGCGCGGCCGCACCCCGCCTTCCTCCACGCATTCCATGGAGATCGGCAGGGTGGCGGACGAGGAGGCCGTGGCGAAGGCGGTGACCAGGGCGCGCAGCAGCATCCCGCCGTAGGCCACCGGCGAGCGCCGTCCCACGAGGCGCAGGATCAGGGGCAGGACGACGAGCCCGTGGAGCAGGAGGCCGCCGGCGACCGTGGCGGCGTAGGCGGCCAGGGAGACGGCGAGATCGGCCACGGCCCGGCCGCCCCCTTCCGCGGCGATCTTGCCCGCCACCAGGGCGAAGATCCCGACGGGCGCCGCCGCCATCACGAGGTGGACGATGCGCATGATCGCGTCGTTGGCGGTGCGGAACAGGTCGAGGAGCGCGGCCCCGCCCGACCCGAGGGTGGTGCACACCCCGCCGAACACCAGGGAGAAGAGGATCAGGGCGAGGATGTTGGTCTCCGCCGCGGCCTGAAAAAGGTTCGGTGGCACGAGGGTGAAGAGCAGGGACTTGAGCGCATCGGTCGGACCGGTGCGGCGCTCCGCGAGGAGGGCGTCGACCGCCTCCAGGGGGGTCACCTCACCGCTCTGCAGGCGCCGGGCCAGGTCCGGGTGGCCGTCCATGTCGAGGCGGCGCAGGGTCTCTCGCACCTCGGGCAGCCCCAGGTCGATGATGTCGCGCAGGGCATTGGCCGGGTCCGTGGCGCCCTCGGCGAGCTGTTGCTGGATGGCCGGGAAACGATGCGGCCCCATCGCCTCCAGGGCCGCGGTCATGCGCGGGTCGTCGTCGCTCAGGTGGAGGTCGTTGACCACCATCTGCAGGGCACGGTCCTTCTGGATGCGCCGCTCCGGGAAACGGTGGTGGAGGAGGTCGTCGACGTCCGCAAACTGGTCGGGGAGGCCGAACGCCGTCAGGGCCCGGTCGTAGGGCGTGGCATAGCGCTGACCCGGCTGGACGAGGTTGACCAGCACCAGGCCGAGGAGCACCGCGGCGAGCGTCGTGGAGAGGTAGTAGACCACGGTCCAGCCCCCCACCGGGCCGAGACGGCGCACGTCTCCGAGCCCGGCGATCCCCGCCACCATCGACGTGACCACCAGGGGCACCACGAGGAGCTTGAGCAGGGCCAGGAACAGGTCGCCGAGCCACGCCACCTGCGCCATTTCCGCCGGCCACAGGCTGCCGCCGGCGACGCCGGCGACGATCGCGGCGAGGAGGAGGAAGGTGGAGCGAGGCATGACGAGCGGTTAGCTTTCAGCGATCAGCGATTCGTGTGGCCGGGCCATTCTGCCGGGAAGGCCGCCGCGGGGCCACCGTACTGGTCTGACATCGTGGAGCGACGGCTGACCTCCATCTAAGGAAGGCAGGAAGCTCAGGAAGGCAGGAACGCGGAGGAGAATGTCCTGGCCGGAGAGGGCGATTCCTGCCTTCCTGCCCCTTTCCTGCGTTCCTTAGACGCAGTGTGGGCTGTGTGGATCACGCGGCATGGCTGGGGCTAACGACTACTCCAGCAACGTCGCCGCGTGGCGGCGGGCGGCCTCGCCCTGTTCGTCGCCGCCGAGCATGCGGGCGAGCTCGTCGATGCGCTGGGCGTCGGAAAGGCTATCGACCTCCACCGTGGTCTCGCCGCCCGCATCGCGCTTCGCGATCCGCAGGTGGGCGTGTGCGAAGCGGGCGACCTGGGGCAGGTGGGTGATGCACAGGGTCTGGTGGGTGGCGGCGATGGCGGCGAGCATCTCGCCGATGCGCTCGCCGGCACGGCCGCCGACGCCGGCATCGACCTCGTCGAAGAGCAGGGTCATGGGGTCGCCACCGGCCAGGATGCGGCGCAGGGCGAGGCCGAGGCGAGAGAGCTCGCCGCCGGAGGCGATCCGTGCGAGCGGCCGCGGCGGCTGGCCCGGGTTGGCGGTGAAGGCGAGTGCCACCTCCTCCGCGCCGTGGGGGCCGATCGCGGCCACGGGTGTGAGCTCCACGGTGAGGCGTGCGCCGCCCATCTCCAGCCCCTCCAGCAGGGGCGGAATCTCCTCCTCCACCCGCGTCGTGCCGGCACGGCGTCGCGCGCTGAGCTGCTTTGCCGTCCTGGCCAGGGCCGCCTCGCCCGCTTGCAGGTCGGGGAGGAGCCGGTCCTGCTCGGCGTCGACCGCAGCGAGGGCGTCGATCTCCGCGACGATGGCAGCCTGGCGCTCGAGCACGGCCTGCTGAGAGCCGCCGTACTTGCGGTGCAGGCCGCGCAGGGTGGCGAGGCGCTCCTCGATCTCCGCCAGGGCGGCTGGGTCGTCGTGCAGGGTGCGGGCGAAGTCGGCGAGTCCACTGGCCAACTCCTCCAGGGCGATCTCTCCCTGCTCGGCCAGCTCGTCGAGGCCGGCCGTCTCGGGCTCGAGGCCGGACAGGCGGTGCAGGCCGTCGCGTATCGCGACGAGCTCGCCGAGCAGCGAGGGGTTCGCCTCCCGCAGCCGGTCGAGGAGGCGGGCGGTGGTGGTGCGCAGCTCGCCCATGTGGGCGAGGCGGTGGTGATGGTGCTCCAGCTCCTCGTCCTCCCCCGGCCGCGGATTGGCCGCGGCGATCTCGTCGTGCTGAAATTCAAGGAAGGCGAGGCGCTGCTCGCGCTCGGCGGCGGCGTGGCGCAAGTCTTCCAGGCGGTGGCGCAGGGTGGCACAACGAGCGTGTTGGCGGGCGCACTCGTCGGCGAGGTCGGTGGCGTCGGCGAGGGTGTCGAGGAGGCGGCGTTGATAGGCCGGCTGGAGGAGCCCCTGGTGCTCGAATTGCCCGTGGGCCTGGAAGAGCAGGTCGCCTAGGGCGCGAAGCTGATCGACGGTGAGGCGTACGCCGTTCACCACCACCCGGTTGCGGCCGTCGCGGTCGAGGGAGCGGCGGATCACCCACTCCGGCTCGTCGTCGGGCACCCCGAGCTCCGCCAATATCTCGGTCACGCCGGAGTCGCGTCGTGCCGCGAGCACCGCCTCCACCACGAGCTGGCGGTGGCCGGCGCGGATCGCCTCGGTGCGGCCGCGGCCGCCGAGGACGAAGGCGAGGGCCTGGGCGACGAGGCTCTTGCCCGCACCGGTCTCCCCGGTGATGACGGTCAGGCCCGGACCGACCGTGATCGTGGCCCGGCGGATGATGGCCAGGTTGTGGATGGTGAGGGAGAGGAGCATGGGGAGGTCACAAATCGTGAAGAATTAGTTATCTTACCGGTAACGTATGTCCTTTTTGAGGAGTCTCTCCATGCGCCGCAGCGTACAGGTATTGCTAGTGGATCCCGACGCCGGATTCCAGAGCGCCTTCAAGCGCGAGGTGGAGGGGCTCGGGTCGGTCGAGGTGGCGACCTGCTCCCTGGGCCGGAAGGCGGCACTCCTCGCCGAGTTCATCCAGTTCGACGCAGTGTTCGCGAATGCCACGGCACAGCTCCCGTACGACGACGTCAGCGCCAAGATCCGCCGCCAGCTCGCCGACGCGGTGTTCTACGTCTACGGCGAGGGCGCCGCCGCCCAGGGCGTCTTCCAGCCCCTCACCGTGGACCAGGCGATCGCCACGGCGAAACAGGTGGTCCTCTCATATAGCTGACGCCCTCGCCGCAAGCCTGCGTCCGGTGCTCGGACGACGTGGCGGTGGCGGGCGGTACGGCTTGCACGGGTCCCGCGGCGCCGAGGGTAACGCCGGATCGCGGCATCGGGGACGGCCGAGCATTGCGCCGCGCACCCTGGTGGCTACGATCCGGCCCCGGGAGGGTCGCGGCGTTCGCCGCCATCACCCCATGGCTGGCGGTCGAGGCGCCGGGCTGGGGGCTGGGCTATCCCTACGAGCTGGGGGGGAGGCCGAGACCTCGGCCAAGGCCAACGACTCGATCGCCGCCAAGCTCCCCATCGCCGGCCTGATCATCCTCTTGCGGCTGGTTGCCCAGTTCAACTCGATGCGGCGGCCGATCATCATCCTGCTCACCATCCCCCTGGGCATGATCGGCGTGACCGTCGGCCTCCTCTTCGCCACCGTTCTCACCCTCGGCGGCTTTGCGTTGGGCAGTTCCCCCGGGCCTAGGAAGCGGTCGGGGTCGCGCGGTGGCCGCCGTGGATCAGGGAGTAGACGACCGGGATCACGGCGAGCGTGATCAGCGTCGAGGAGGTGAGGCCGCCGACCACGACGCGGGCGAGGGGGGCCTGGGCGTCGGCGCCCTCGCCGATGCCGAGGGCCAGGGGCAGCAGGGCGAGGATGGTGGCGAAGGTGGTCATTAGCACCGGTCGCAAGCGGCGTCTCCCGGCCTCGGCCGGGGCGCGGTCGGTCTCCAGCCCTCCCGGCGCAGGCGGCCCGCCTGGTCGACGAGCAGGATGGCGTTGTTCACCACGATGCCGCCCAGCATGATGCAGCCAATGCCGGACTGCAGGTTGAGGGTGGTGTGGGTGATGAGCAGGGTGAGCAGCACGCCGATGGCCGCAAGGCGCACGGTGAGCATGACGATCCGCGGGTCGACGAAGGATTCGTACTGGGCGGCCAGCACCATGTACACCAGCACCAGGGCCAGGATCAGGGCGCCCGCCATCTCCCGGAAGGCCTTCTGCTGCTCTTCGAAGTGGCCCGCGACGGTCAGGTCGTAGCCCAGAGGGCGGGGATTCGTTCCAGGCGGGTCTGGATATCCGCTGCGACCGAGCCTAGGTCCCGCCCGGCCACGTTGCCCACCACGGAGATCATTCGTTGCTGGTCCTTGCGCTGGATGGTGACCGGGCCGCCGCCGGTCTTGGTGGTCACCAGGTTGCGCAGCGCGACCAGGCCCTGCCCCGGGGTACGCAGGGTCAGATCGAGGATCTCCTCCAGGGATCGTCTTTCCGCGTCTTGCAGATGCACCAGGATGCGATAGGAGTGGCCCTCCACCCGGTATTCACTGGCCTTGGCGCCGGCCACCGCGATCTGGATCGCCTCGGTGACATCACGCACGCTCAGGCCGAGGTCCGCCACCTTGGCGCGATCCACCTGGATCTCCTGCTGCGGGATGCCGGCCTCGCGGCTCAGCTCCACGTCCGTGATCCCCGGCACGTCCTGGATGTGATCCGCCACCTGGCGGGCGAGCAGGTCCAGGGTATCCAGGGCGAACCCACGCACCTCCACGGTCACACCCTCCTCGGCGCTCAGGATGCGTTCCAGCAGGAACTGGCCCTGGGGGGCGCGGGTGCGGATCGTCATGCCGGGGATCTTGCCAGCCAGCCGTTCACGGAGATCGTCGGCGATCTGAGTGTTGGAGCGGTCGCGATCTCGAGCGGGCCCCAGGGAGAGCCGGATCTCGGAGACGGCCTTGGCACTGCCGAAGGTGCCGGAGGGCGTGATGCTCACCACCGAGGAGATCGCCTCCGGGACGGCGGCAAAGACCATCCGCTCCATGATCCGGGATTGCCGATCGATGACCTCCAGTCGGGTACCCACCTCCATCTCGCCCGTGACCCGCACCTCGCCCTCGTCGCTGGGGGGGGATGAACTCGGTCCCGAGGAAGGGGAACAGCAGCAGGCTGGCCGCGAAGATAATCACCGCGGCGAGCAGGGTGGACCAGCGGAATCCGAGCAACGATTGGAGGAGGGCGCGGTAGCCGTCCTCCAGCGCCGCGAGGCGGCGTCCGGCTCGGGCCGCCAGCCGGTCCTGCCAGCGCGGCGGGCGGTCATCCTCCGCCTTCGTGAGCAGGCGCGACGCGAGCATGGGCACCAGGCCGAGCGCCACCAGCAAGGCGCAGCCCAGGGAGAACATGATGACGTAGGCCAGCTCGTTGAACAGGATGCCGGAGACACCGCGGACGAAGATCAGCGGCAGAAAGATCACCAGGGTGGTGACGGTGCCGGCCACCACCGCCGAGACCACCTCCTCGGTTCCGTTGATCGCAGCCTCGGCTGGGGCGTCGCCCGCCTCGGTGCGTCGCCGGAAGATCTTCTCCAGGACCACCACCGAGCTGTCCACCATCATCCCTACCCCTAGGGCGAGTCCACCCAGGGACATGAGGTTCAGGGTGAAGTCGCCGAAGAACAGCAGGGCGAAGGTGGCGATCAGCGAGATGGGAATCGCCAGGGAGATGGTCAGGGTGCTGCGCAGGTTGCGCAGGAAGAACAGCAGCACCAGCGCCGCCAGCATGCCGCCGTAGAGCAGGGATCGGGCGACGTTGGCGATGGCCCGCTCGATGAAAGTGCCCTGGTTGATCACGGGGACGACGTGGATCTGGGGAAAGGCGCGGTTGATCTCCGCCACCTCCACCAGTACCCGCCCCGCCACCTCCACGGTATTGGCCGCCGGTTGCTTGCGGACGGCGACGCGCAGGCCGCGTTCGCCGTTGACCCGGATGATGCGGGTGAGCCGCTCGTAGGTGTCCCTGACCTCGGCAATCTGTCCCAGGGTGATCACCACCCCGTCGCGGCGGGCGATCACGGTCTCGCGGATCTGGTCCAGGTCGTGGAACTCGGCTGGCGCCCGCAGGGTGACCTCGTATTTGCCTTCCTCGATCTTGCCGGCCGGCAGGTCCAGATTGGATCGTTCGATGGCCGCGATGATGTCGTGTAGGGGCAGGCCGAGGGCATTGATCTTGGCGGGATCGAGCTCTACGCGGACCTCGCGGATGAAACCGCCCCAGGGGTCCACCTGGGCAACACCGGCGACGCGGGCGAAACGGTAGCGGATCTGGTCCTCGACGAGTTGGGTCAGCTCCATGGGATCGAGCCGGCTCGAGATGCCCAGCAGCACCACGGGGAAGGTGTCGACGTCGAACTTGCTCACGTGCGGCCCGACGATGTCGTCGGGCAGCTCGCTGATCTCGTCCTCGAGGGTGGGCTGGATGTCCACGGCGGCGGCATCGATGTTCGTGCCCCATGCGAAGCTCACCCGCACGCGGCTGTTACCCTTGTAGGATTCGGATCGGGGTTGGCCACGCTCACCTCCACCCGCGCCTGGCGGGTGTTCTCACGAAACACGGGTGCGATGCGCGATATCTGCCCGTGGAAGGTCTCCCCCGGGTAGGCGTCCGTGGCCAGCTCCACGGCCTGTTGCGGGCGCAACGACGCATAGTCTCGCTCCGTCACGAAGAACACCGCGGTGATGGGGTCGAGCTCCACGATCCGCAGCAGGGGGACGTTGGCCGATACCGTCTCGCCCTCATCCACGAAGCGTTCGGCCACCTCCCGCGTCTCGGCCGTCGATCTTAGGCGAGACGGTGAACTCCGCCCTGGACTCCAGGGTTCCGGTGAAGTCGCGCCGCCGCGCGATGGGGCGTCGCTCTATCTTCGCCACCTCCACCGGTACCGCCCGCACATCGCCGTCCCGTCCCTGCCCGGAGGAAACGTCGGTTTCCTGCACGCGCTCGTGGACGAGCCAGCCGACAGCGACCGCCAGGAGGAGGGCCAGCAGGATTGGACCAACGACGCTGAGACGCATGGTTTACCTGGTGACGTTTAGGAGAGAGACCGTGCTCAAGCCGGTCCACGATCCTTATCATAATGAGGGCTGATCGAGTCTCCCATCACCGGTCCTTCTCAAGAGCACGGACGGAAGGTGCCGAGCTTCCGTCTCTGTGTCCTCGGTGGCCGCGCGCTCTTCCTGGTCGGCTGCCACGCAGGGCACAGAGACGACAGCGGTCGTGTCGTGCGGGCAGGTTGAGCAGCGTCGGAGGGTGGTCGATGTAGCGGGGGTGAGTCGCCGCCGGAGCCAACGTCCTTTCCACCGCCGTCTCTTCGTAGATGCGACCTCCGCGCTCCTCGTAGTAGGCACCTTGATGGTCACCGCGGACGACGCCGAATCGACCTCCATCCATTTCGACGGTGGCCGGACGCTCGCAGCGCTGGCAGCGCCGGTCCTGGCAGTCGTCGCCGCGGTCCAGGGGCAACACCCCCCTCGCCCGCCGTTAGATCCGACTCCGCGGGGCTGCGCCCGGCCATTCCGGGTGGCGGTGATCGACATGTTCTACCCGGGGGACTACTCGTTTGGCTCCCGGCGCGAGCGCGACCAGCAGTTCCAGGTGCGCGACGCCGTCGACGTGGACGGCGATGGCGTGCGCGACCCGTACTACCATGGCGACATCGTCAGTTTCTACGTGAACGATCCGGCGATCGAGATCGTGCCGTACGTCGTGGGAAATCTCACCACGGCCAAGGAACAGATTGCTCACCACCTGGCCACGATCCAGGACCAGATCGGTCGCGGTGAACCGCTCGACGCGATTCTCCTGGCATGGGAGTCGTCGACCTTGATCATCTCCCTGGACGATGTGATCCGTATTGAGCACGCGGCGGCGTACAAGGCGAGGCTACGCAAGTGGCGCGACGAGAATGACGAGTGGCGGTGGACCTACGAGATCGTCATGCGGCTGGAGGACATCGCGGCGTCAGGCGTCGCGGTCTACACCATCGCCGGGAACAGCGGCGAGCGGATGATCAACATCTACACCCTTGCCGAAGGCGTCACCGCCGTTGGTGCCGAGGAGGGCAGCGTCGACGCCGACTGGAGCTGCCGGAACGCCTTCGTCGACACTCTCGCGCCGGCGATCTACCACGTGCGGCGGATCCGGGGCGGGTCGGACCAGAGCTCCGGCTACGACCTCAACGAGGATGGCATTCCCGACGTTCCGCTGGAGCGCGTGTCCAGCTACCACGGGCCGCCGGGGATGGACTCGCACGCCGACACCGTCCTGTGGGGCTCCTCGTACGCGGTCGCCACCGCCGTGAAGCGCCACTTCGCCCAGGTCGCCGCGCAATGCGCAGAGCAAGCCGGCGCACGTTGACGCCCTAGGCCGCGGACTGCAGGCTCCACTCTGCCGTTGTCGAAGGTGATAAGCATTCGCGTCCATTCGCGGTTCCTAGCCTCTGAATCGCGCGCGAAGCGCGACCAATTGCTCCGGGTCTCTGCGCTTTCGCGTCTCTGAGTTACGCGGTTCTCCCGCCGGTTGGGCCCGGCAGTAGTGGCGCCTCGGTACGGGGCCTCCGCCTGCCTCAGGCCCCCATGGGTGTGGATCATCGGGTCGCTAACCGGCGAGGTGCGGTTGCGTGCTCCGCGGTGCGCGCCTAGGTTTTCATGAGGCTGTGCTGGACGACCGCCTGAAACGCCTGCGAACCCATGCTCAAAGCGCTCCTCATCGTCCTCGGATTCCTGTGTGTCGGCCTCGCGGCGCTGGGTGTTGTGGTGCCGGGGCTACCCACCACCCCGTTCCTGCTCCTCGCCGCGGCGTGTTTTGCGCGCTCCTCGGAGCGGTTCTACGGGTGGCTCCTGGGGAACCCTGTCTTCGGGCCGATGATCCGGGACTGGCGGGAGACGCGGAGCCTATCGCGGCGCTCCAAGGCGATCGCCCTCGCCTCGATCATCGTGGTCGGTGGGACCTCGGTCGTCTTCGTGATCGAGCACAACGTCTTGAAGGCCGTGGTCGCGGCGCTCCTCCTGTGCCCGATCTTCATCGTGTCGCGCGTGCCCACCACGGAGAACGTTGCCGCCGCCGAGATCGAGCACGGGGGCTGACCTTCGTCAAATGGGCCCGCGCGGTGACCCGCGGCGGTGGCGAGGGCGACGCCGTGTAGTGAATGGCGACGCCCCCACCGTGTGGCAGGATTGGCCGGGCGTGCAGCACGCACGACCCGCCCATCGCGTCTCAGCACTTGCCCTTGGCAGCCTTGCCCGGCGGGCAGGAACCACCGCCACCCGTACCTCCGCTGCCGGTCGAGTCGCTGGAACCGCTGGTCTTGCCCTTGCTCTTGGCCTGCACCTGCGCCGTGGCGGTGCCGGTTGCACCGGCGTCGTCGGTCACGGTGAGGGTCACGGTACGGGTGCCGGCCGTGGCATAGGTGTGGCTGGTTGTCATGCCACCATCGGCTCCGCCGTCCCCGTAGCTCCAGCCGTAGTCGACGATCGCGCCGTCATCGCTGGAACCGGATGCATCGAAGTCGCACGTCAGCCCGTTGCAGGAGAAGGTGAAGACGGCGGCGGGCGGCGGGTCCGCGGCCGGCGCGCTCACGGTCACGGCGCGGCTGGTGGAGTCGGTCGCGCCGGCGTCATCCGTCACCGTCAGCGTCACGGTATAGGTGCCCGCTGCCGCATAGCTATGGGCCGGGTCCGCTTCGGTGGAGGCGCCGCCGTCCCCGAAGTCCCAGCTCCACTGCGCTAGCCAGCCGTCGCCGTCGCTGCTCTGGTCGGTGAACAGCGCATCGAGATCGTTCGCGCTCCAGGTGAAATCGGCGTTGGGAGTAAGGTTCCCCGACCCGATGGCCGCGACCGCCTGATCCGCCTGGATGAGTCCGAAACCGCTATCGTAGTCGAACCCGGCCGCCAGCATGTCGATGGCCGTCGACTCCATCGCGGCCTGCACGGCATCCGGTGTTGCCGCGGGGCTCGCCTCTAGGAGCAGCGCGGCGACGCCCGCGGCATGCGGGGCGGCGGCCGAGGTGCCGGAGAAGTCCGGGTTACCGTCGCCGTCGCGGTCGCTTTCGGAATAGAAGAAGGTGGTATTGACGCCATCGGGCGCCACGATCTCCGGCTTCATGCGCAGCTCCGGCGCCGGTAAGGGCGTGCCGTTCGCGTCGAACAGGATCGGCGTACCGCCGGCGGAGGAGAAGTACTCGAGCCGTGGCGGGTTGGTACCGTACTCCGGCGTGTCCAGGTAATAGGCCGCGCCGACCGCCTCGGCGCCGGCGGCATTGGCATGGCCGAAGAGCGTGCCGCTGTGGGTGGCGTGCTCGTCGATCGAGGCGCCGCCGAACACCACCGTCTTCATCCGCCCTGGCTCCGCCCCCTCCCAGAGGGCGATGACGAGCTTGAAGATCGGGGGATCGGTCGGGGCGTAGAGGCCGTCGTTGCAGAACTGCAGGGCCTCGACCGGCTCACCGGTCGGGATGTTCTCGTGCGCATCGTAGGCGACGATCAGCGACTCGCTATTGTCCAACAACCAGATGTCGAGGTCGTTTTGCGTGCCGGTGCCCGCGGCCGCCGACCCGAACGGCGAGTCCCATTGCACCAAGAAGATCGCGCATTGCCCCGCGGGGATGGTGTGCGCCTGCATCGTATCCTTGGCGGGCCCCGGGTCGAAGTCGTGCATGTAACCTGCCGGGACCTGGAAGCCGCCGAAATCGATGTAGAGCTGCTCGCCGCTGTCGACATAGGCGTGCTCGTAGCTGTCGCGCGCCTGGTTGCCGGCGGCGGAAAAATAGGCGACCCCCATGCCCTTCACTTGGTCGACGGCCTGGGCGATCACCCCGTCCATGAACATGGGCTCGCCGAAATACATCACATCGTCGACGATCACCCGGGCGCCCGCATTGGCGAGATCGACGATGCCGTTGGCGAAGCCGGCAAAGCCGTTGAACGCGGTATGGAAGGCGAGATCCGCGCCGGGCGCCACGTCGTGAACGATCTGTAGCATGCCGCGCCCTTCATCCGTGCAAGGTTCCGGGAAGATGAAATCCCCGCAAAGGGCGCTGTCGTCGAGCACCTGCACGCCGTTGGGCAGGTCGCCGCTGGCGACGTCGGCGGCCGCGCCACCCTGCTGGTTGTAGCTGTCGGAGAGCACACCGACCGTCACCCCGGCGCCGCTGATGCCGTGCACCGTGCGCGCGATATCGGAACGCTGGGCCGTATCGCCCTCGCTGGTGACGCTGCCGGCATGGGTCATGGGGATGGAGGCAGACAGCACGCGCAGGCTATCAAGCGCCGCCGCATGGCGGATGGCACCGACCGGCAGCCAGCCGGAGACGACGTCACCGAAGCGCGAGCCCTTGTCCAGGCCGAGCCGGCGCAGGTCCGACAAGAGAAGGTCGCCGTCTCCCGCGGCCCGTGCATCGACCAGGACGCGGCCCTGGGCTATGCGAACCAAGCGACCGCGGGGCCGAAAGGGCGCCGCCGGTGCCGTTCGCTGATGCTCCACGAATTCAAGATAGAGCTTGCCCAGCGCGCCATCGGCCTTCGCGAGGGCGCCGCCCGGCTTCACGGCATGGATTCCCGGCTGGGTATCCGGCAGACGCACCTCGTGAGCAGCCGCGGGCGACGCGGTCATCATGACCATAACGGTGAGCAGGAGTGTCCGCGGGAACAAGGGGCTGGCTTTCATTGTCATGGAAGGATCCTTCCGATCGACTGAGAGGAGATGGTCTGTTCGGTGTTGATCGCGAGGGCCGCGGTGCGCGCTGGGTCGTGCGGCACACGCGGGGATCTGGAGCCTCTTCCGCGTATGGCGCCGTTTCCGAAGCGGCACTGCGATGCGGTTCTCCCCAGCAATCGTGGTGCCCGATCGGGAGAAAACTGGGGCCTGCACCGCGTTCCGGATAACGGGCCCAAGACGATCAAGGAGTTACATCATCCCGGCCCCGGGTCCTTTCACGCTCCGGCCGGCAGACGAGTTGCGCCTATGGGTGATCGTTCGTATTTGAGACGTATGGAGAAGCGCACTGTTGCAGGATGAGACGGCCGCGGTCCTCGCTGGCGCTGCGCGGACGCGGTCGCGGCGCGCATGACTCCCCCCGAAGGAAAGTTCGCGCCGGGTCACGGCGTGCCGACGATGCGGTACTCCTGATCGCGCAGGGCAGCCTCGAAGCCGGCGGCCGCGATCAGGCGGCCCAGCTCTTCGCGGCCGAGGCGGAAGGTGCAGCCGGCGGCGGAGACCACGTTCTCCTCCAGCATGGTGGAGCCCATGTCGTCGGCGCCGTAGAACAGGGCGAGCTGGCCGATCTTCTCCCCCTGGGTGACCCAGGAGGCCTGGAGGTGGTCGACGTTGTCGAGATAGACGCGGCTCACCGCGAGGATGCGCAGGTAGTCGGTAGCCGAGGTGCGGGTGGCCTCGGGCAGCTCGGTGTGCTCGGGCTGGAACGACCACGGGATGAAGGCCACGAAGCCGCCGGTCTCGTCCTGGAGGTCGCGGATCGCCCGCAGGTGGGCGACGATCTCGGCGTCCGACTCGACGGTGCCGAACATCATGGTGGCGGAGGTGCGCAGCCCCTGGCGGTGGGCCTCGCGCATCACCGCCAGCCACCCTTCCGTCGACTCCTTGTACGGGGCGATGATCGAGCGCACCCGGTCGGCGAGGATCTCCGCCCCGGCGCCGGGGATCGAGTCCAGCCCGGCGGCGCGCAGGCGGCGGATCGTCTCGCCGAGGTCGAGGTGCGAGCGGCGCGCGATGTGCTGGATCTCCGAGGCGGAGAGGGCGTGCAGGCGCAGGTCGGGGTAGCGCCCCTTGAGGGCGCGGAACAGCTCCTCGAACCACGCGATGTGCAGGTCCGGGTGGTGGCCCCCCTGGAGCAGGAGCTGGTGGCCCCCCTGGGCGCGCAGCTCGTCGATCTTGGCGAAGATCTCGTCGTGGGACAGGACGTAACCCGCGGCATCCCCCGGCAGGCGGTAGAAGGCGCAGAACTTGCAACGGGTGATGCAGACGTTGGTGTAGTTGACGTTGCGGTCGATGATAAAGGTCACCCGCCGCGCCGGCACCCGCTGATAGCGGCGCTGCTCGGCGAGCTGCCCGAGGGAGGGCAGGTCGTCGCAGGCGAGCAACGCCAGGGCGTCGTCGTCAGCGATCCGGCCGCCGGCCGCCACCGTGGCCGCGATGGCGGCGAGCTGCGGCGTGACGGTTTCGGGGAGGGTCGACGACATGGCTTAGCCGTGCATGGACGTGCATGGACGCGAATGGTTGGAACCACAGATGAACACAGATGAACACGGATGAACTGCCCCCTGGCTGCGATGTGGCGCCGGCGTCGAACGAGGCACGGCGAACCGGTCGCGGGATCTCTGTCTATCGGTGTTCATCGGTTGCCCGTCACGTGCGCACGCCGCGGGCTGTGGCATGCTCGTGGTACGTCAGTTGTTGTAGCCGTCCTCCGTCGGATCGTAGACGACCCGGTAGACCTTGCCCGAGCTACCGGTCAGGCCACTGGCACCGGCGAAGGTGATATGTCCTTGACCCTTGTACAGGGCGTCGAATCGCGTTCTGTCGGAGCCGTAGTAGAACGGTATGAATGCCTTGCCGGTCACGTACGCCCGGGTATCGGTGGGCTGGCCGATGAGGTCGAACACCTGCTTCATGGGCATGCCCAGGGCGATTTTGGAGAACGGGCTACCCGGCGGGATGTCTCCGACAATCTCGCCGACGTCCCGGGATGAGCGGGACGAATCCGAGGAGGAGCTGGAAGAGGTGGCGGGCAACATGGAGCACGCGTTGGCCGCGAGGAAGGCGAGGGATGCTAGGACCAGGATGGTCTTGTTCATGATGGACCTTTCCGGAGGAATCATTGGCAGGGAGGGTAGCTTTCCACGCAGGGAAGAACGCCGGCGCGGTCACAATTGTTTGGGGGCCATTGCGGTGTGTCGCATGTTGTCGGTCAGGATGCGTGCGGTCGCCGATAGGCGGGATCTTCGCCCGCGGTCCACGGCCTACTCCCTGCGGTCTTCCCGTCAATGCCGCACCAACTCCTCGTAGACGGTGGAGCGTTGCACCGGCGTGCGACCGGCGCCGCGGATCAGGTCGATCAGCTCCTGGCGCGACTGGTGGCCGGCGGTGCGGCCGCCAGCGGCGGCGGTGATGCGCTCCTCGGTGACCGTCCCGTCCAGGTCGTTCACCCCGTAGTGCAGGGCGACCTGCGCCAGCTTCGGCCCGTGCATCACCCAGAACGACTTGATGTTGGCGAAGTTGTCCAGGTAGAGGCGGGCGATGGCGAGGGTGCGCAGGTCGTCGAAGCCGGTGGTCATCTCGCCGGCGATGCGGTTGTTCTCGTTGTGATAGGCCAGGGGGATGAAGACCTGGAAGCCGCCGGTCTCATCCTGGAGGATGCGCAGGCGCTCCATATGGTCGACCCGCTCCTCGATGGTCTCGATGTGGCCGTAGAGCATGGTGGCGTTGGTGCGCAGGCCCAGCGCGTGGGCCGTGCGGTGGATCGCCAGCCACTCGTCGGCGCCCGCCTTCTCCTTGCAGATCTCCCGCCGCACCCGCTCGGCGAAGATCTCCGCCCCGCCGCCGGGCATGGAGCCCATCCCCGCCGCCACCAGCCGTTCCAGGCACTCCCGGTGGGAGAGCTTCGCGAGGCGGCAGAAGAAGGCGATCTCCACCGCGGTGAAGGCCTTCAGGTGGATGGTCGGGTGGGCATCGCGCAGGGCGGAGAGGAGGTCGACGTAGTAGTCGAGGCCGGCCTCCGGGATCATCCCGCCGACGATGTGGAACTCGGTGATCCCCGCCTCCTCCGCCCCTTCCGTCGAGGCCAGAATCTGGTCGCGTGTCAGGAGGTAGGCGTCGGGGGCGTCCAGATCGCGGCGGAAGCCGCAGAACGTGCAGCGGTAGACGCAGGCATTGGTTGGGTTGATGTGGCGGTTGACGTTGAAGAAGACGTCCCGGCCATGGCGTCCTTGGTTCACCCGGTCGGCCAGGCGGCCGATCGCGTTCAGGTTCGGTGACCGGTAGAGGGCGACGCCGTCCGCGAAGGTGAGGCGCTCCCCCGCCGCCACCTTGGCGGCGATCTCCTGTAGCCCGGCGTCACTCGTCCCCATGGCCACGGACGCTAGCAGTGGCTCCCCCTGTCCTCAAGGAGGCGCATTCGCCGGCGGCGATGGCTACATGGGCGCTCATTGCGGCGCGATGGTCTTGCCGTAGTGCTGGAAGAGACGGATCTCGTACTCGCGGGCGATGGCCTTGGACGGGTCATATGCGGGCGCGGACTTGATCGCCTCGCGGGTCAGGCCGACGCGCACGGCCGTCTCGGCCCAGTCCACGCTGCGCACCCAGGCCGGCGCCAGCAGCACCTTCTTGCCCGGCAGCCAGTGGCGGGTGTCGGCCTCCAGATAGCGCACCACCCAGTCCTGATCGTCCACGATCAGGTCCAGCACGTGGCCGAACTCCCCGTCGTCGGCGTGGATGCGATAACCGGCGATCTCGACACTGCTGCGGAGATGGGGATCGGGCGGGAGATCGACCACGGCCTCGGCTTCGACCGCGTCCGGTCCGACCCGGCGCAGGGGATCGTAGTACGGCTCGTTCTCCTCCTCGTAGTGGCGCGACACCGGCTTCGCCGCCTCCGACGGTGGGCTGTGGTTCACCTCCTCCCGGGTGAGGCGCACGGCGATGGTCTTTTCTTCTTCGTCGACGCCGGTCACGGCACCCGCGGCGATCAGCACCGGTCGCTCCAGCAGCCAGCTCCCCGTGTCCACCACCAGGTAGCGCACCGCCCAACGATGATCGTCGAAGTACACCTCGCGCAGCTTGCCGATCTCCCCGTCGGTCGCGTGCAGCCGGTAGCCCTTGAGGTCCGCGACCTTTCGTAGCTGGCGCATCATCGGTAACTCCAGCGGCCGGGACGCCGATCGCCGCCGGTCACCCGCATAGTGTAGACCCCATGCACCACAGGTTCAGCCGCCGCGCTCGGCTAGCGGCGCAGGATCCCCAAATCGGCCAGCGCCCCGCGCAGGGACGTGGCATCGCGGAAGGGGATCGCGGGCATGCCCACGGCGCGGGCTGCCGCCACGTTGGCGGGACGGTCGTCGATGAGAAGGCACGCCTCCGATGCCACGCCGAGGGTTCGGCATGGGCCGAGGAAGGCCTCGGGGTTGGGCTTGCGCACCCCGGTGCGGCACGAGACGAACGTCCACGCCAGGTAGCGCGAGAGGTGCAGCTTCTCCTCGATCAGCTCGTACCAGGTGGAGTAGTTGGACAGGGCGTGGATCGTCAGGCCCGCGGCATGGAGCTCGGCGAGCACCCCCTCCACCCCGTCGAGCCAGCGGTAGGAGCGCCGCATGTAGGCCCGCAGCGCCTCCCGGTCGACCGCCGGCCCATCCCGGAAGAATTTCGCCAGGTAGGTCGCCTCGTCAATGCGCCCCTCCTCGAACTCCACCCACGCCGTCGGGTGCTGAGCCGCCGCGAGCTCCGCCAGGGTCATCCCGAAGAAGCCCGGCAGGTCGGTGTAGTACGGCTCGTGCACCAGGGTCTCCATCACGTCGCACAACACGATCGGGCGGGCCATGGCCGGCAGCATCCCGCCCCGACCGCCGCCGGGCAACCCGCCAAGCAAACCCACAGACATCGATCCCTGGGAGGCGCTCAACGCGGGAAGCCAGGAAGCCAGGAGGGCAAAACCTCTGAGGATGCATTCCTGGCTTCCTGGTTTCTCGCGTTCCATGGGATTCATGGACGAGCCGGCCCACCGCCCCGCTGTGCGGGGCAGGGAGTGTGGCGGTGGAGGCCACTCCACGTGCGTTACTTGGTCAGGATGCCGGTGAGGCCGCCGCTGATCAGGGTGGCGATGTTGAGCAGGATGCGGGGCAGGGCGGCGCCGCCGGGGGAGACCAGGTAGCGCGGCTCCCAGACCGGGTCGAACTTCGCCTTGTACTGGCGCAGCCCCTCGAAGTTGTAGAACTCCTCCCCGTGGCGAAAGATCATCGCGCCGATGCGGTTCCATAACGGCGCGAAGGGGCGGTTCTCCAGCCCCGCCAGGGGTGCCATCCCCAGGGAGAGCCAGCGGTACCCTTGCTCCTCGCCCCACAGCATGAGACTCACGAACAGGTACTCCATCACCCCGTTGGGGACCTCGGGCAGGTGGCGCATCAGGTCGAGTGACAGGTCTTCGTGGTCGCCGGCGAGCCACAGGTTGGTGAACGCGATCGCCCGCCCGCCCTGGCGGACCAGGGCCACCGGACAGCGGCATAGGTACGCGTCGTCGAAGAAGCCGAGGGAGAAGCCCTTCTCGCGGGTGCGCTTCTCCGCCAGCCAGGCGTCGGAGATCGCCCGCAGCTCCGGGAGCAGGGCCGCCACTCCGGTGGGTGGGATGACCTCGCAGGTGCACCCCTCCTTACCCAGGCGGCGGTGGATGTAGCGCAGGCCGCGGCGTCCCGGTCCCTCCAGGTCGAACGAGCCCAGCGGGACCCGCGCCTCCTCGCCGATCTTCAGGGGCGTCAGCCCCACGTCCACGTACAGCGGCAGGGTGCCCGGGCCGACTTCGTAGAACACCGGCCAGCCGCCGTGGCGTTCCACCAGGGCGCGGAACTGCCACACCAACTCGCGCGCCACCTCCGGGGCGGCCACCGGATCGCCCATCGCCACCCAGCTCCGGCCCTCCACGCCGTACATCAGGAATCCCGACCGCTCCTCGTCGAACAACAGGCTCTTGTCGCCGAGCAGGACGAGGTGCGCCTCGCTCCGCGAAGACGCCGCGGCGAGGGTGGCGGCGGTCCCCAGGTCGGCGGGGCACGGGGCCGCGGGCTCCGGGGGAGCGGGCCGCAGCAGCTTGGCGGCGGCGAAGATCAGGACGACGACCGCCGTGCCCACGGTGGCGCGCAGGAAACGCGGGGCATCGGCGGTGAAGGCGAAGCGCCACCACATCTCGTGGGCGTAGTCGACGTGCTTGTAGGCGAACAGCCCGAGCCACACGGTGCAGCCGAGGACCAGCACGATGGTGGCGACCCACTCGGGGGTGAAGGGCTCGGAGAGCAGGGAGGCGCGGCGGTAGAACTGCCGCCGGGTCGGCAGGGCCGCGGCCAGGAGGAGGGCGAGGAACAGCGACTCGCTGTAGTGCGCGCCCTTCAGCAGGGAGGAGACGACTGCGACGGCCAGCAGCGCGACGGCGACGAGCCATGCCCCATCGAGGCGGCGCTGCAGGCCGCGGCCCAGGAGGAGCAGGCCGGCGCCGGTCACGCTGGCGATGAAGTGGGAGGTCTCCAACACCGGCAGGGGTACGGCCTGCTGCAGCCACTCGAGACGGCCGGGATGGGCCGGCGTCGCGCCGGAGAACAGTAGCACGGCGCCCGCCACCAGCACGGCGAGCCCCAGTACCTGCGGGATCACCGGCGCGGTCCACCGCCCCGCGGTGCGTGCCGCCTTGACCACCACCGCGTGGCGCTGGCCGAGCTCGTGGATCCCGAGGAGCAGGGCGGCGGTCGCCAGGGGCAGGAGGTAGTAGATCGCGCGATAGGCCAGGAGCGCGCCCAGCAGGGCCGGCTTGGGGAGCCCCGGGGCGAGGGCCAGCACCATGGTTTCGAACACCCCCAGCCCCCCGGGTACGTTGCTGATCAGGGCCACCACCTGTGCCAGGAGGTAGACCGCCAGGCAGCTCCAGAACGACAGGCCGGTCGTCGGTGGCAGCAAGGCGAAGAGCACGCTCCCCGCCACGATCCAGTCGACCACGCCGACGACGATCTGCAGCCCCCCTTGGCGGGGCGTGGGCAGCGGCAGCTCCCAGCCGCGCAGCCGTAACGGCGCGCGTCGTGTGGCGATCGCCACGAGGTAGGCCACCACCAGCCCCAGGAAGAGCACGCCGACCGGGCGCGCGCTGTGGAGCGGCAGGGGGAGGCGGGTTATCAAGGTCGGCGGGTGGACGAGGAACAGAACGCCGCCCAGGGAGAGGATCCCGAGCCAGAAGGTGGTGGTGGTGAATGCCACCAAGCGCGTCACCTCTTCCGCCGCCAGGCCCCAGGAGGAGTAGAGGCGGTAGCGGATCGAGCCTGCGGTGAGCACCGACAGGCCGAGGTTGTTGCTGAACACGTAGCTGACGAACGACGCGAACGAGATCTTTCCCCACGGCAGGGAGCGGCGCAGGTAGGCGATCGCTAGGTGGTCGTAAAGCGTCATGGCGAGATAGCTCGCCGCGGTGAGGAGCAACGCCGCGATGATGCGGCGCATCGGGAGGGCGTGGAGGGCCTCCCAGATCTCCCGGAAGCGTTGTCCCTCCAGGGTGCGGTACAGCACGGTGAGGGCGACGAGGAAGATCGCCAGGCCGAAGAGTGGTACGATGCGATCCGGGCGTAGCCAGCCCGGCCGCTCACCCCGGGGCGGGATCGCCCGCTGATCCGATGCCATCGCGTCGGGGTCACTGCGGCTCATCGGGGGGCGGGCGATCTTTCGAGTCGGGGACGCGGTAGCTGTGTTCCCAGATCTCCTCGATGCGCGTGATCTCGTCGTCGATCGCCTCCTCCTCGGCCATGGCGCGGATGCGGCGGCGGGCGTCGCGCCACTTGTGGAGCAGGCCGAAGCCGACGACCGGGCTGGCGAGGACCCACACCAGGGAGCCGGAGAGGATCAGCGGCAGCCAGGTGTAACGCATGCGTACGCCGCTGCGCCACTCGTCGACCAGGGTCGGCCAGGGCTTTTCGTACACCTGGGCGGCCGCGGTCGCCAGGTCCTCACCGGCCGCCAGGTGGTCGAGGAGCAGGGCCACGCCGGGCCACCCCTTCTCGCGCTTCAGGTAGTGGACCATCGACAGGCTCTGGGCATAGGCGGCGCGCGCGCGGTAGATACCGCCCTGGAAGTCGATATCCGTTGGGGAGAAGTCGGTCAGGGCGTTGAGGGCCGCGAGGCGGGTGAGGAGCGGGATGTCGCCCGGGCGGACCTCGGTGGCGATCAGCATGGCGAGCCCTTCGTTGAGCCAGCGTGGCAGGCCGTTCGGCACCCGCCGGCCGAGGGCGAGGTGGGCCAGCTCGTGGGCGAAGATCTCGTCGATCGACTCGTGCGGCGGGAGGGTGGCAGGCGAGCGCAGCAGGATCGTGTTGGCCTCGGCCACCGCGAGCCCCTCGACCCATTCGGGCCAGCCGCTGGCGTGGGGGACGCCGGGGACCTGGAGCCGCTCCTGGAGGTAGACGTGGACCGGGACGGGCAGGTCGATGCGCAGCCGCTGCTCGATCCGCATCAGGCTCTTCGGGGCGATCTCCGCCAGGTGCTCGACGGCACGTCGGTCCGCCGCCTCGAAGACGAACAGGAAACGATCGGTGGCGAGGCTGCGGGGGGCGGCAAGGGCGGGTAGGCACGCGATCAGGGTGAGGAGAAGGATCCACGCCGTCCGAGATGGCGGTCCGCACCGCGCGTGCCGGCGCTCCCTCCCCCTCCGGGGGAGGGTCGGGGTCGGGGTGCCGGGAGTGAGCATGCCGCGTGGTAGCACATCTACCGGACCACACATACCCACCACCCTCCCCGGGCCCCCTCCCGGAGGGAGGGGGGAGCATGTCACGCAAACGGTGACTCCGGCGGCGCCACCAGGGGGAGGTTGACCCGCTTCCAGTCGACGATGCCGCCGACCATCGATACCACCTCGGTGAAACCCATGCGCTGCAGGACATCGGCCGCCAGGACCGAGCGCAGGCCAGAGCGGCAATAGAGGAGGATCGGGCGGTTGCGGTCCTGGAGGCGCACGTCGCGTTCGATGTACTGGTGGTCGGCGAGGAGATCGATCATGCCGCGTGGCACGTGGATCGCGCCGGGGATCGCGCCCTCGCGGTACTCGTTGGGTTCGCGGATGTCGACCAGCAACGCATTGGGTCTCGCCTCGATCCACCGCTGGCATTGGATGGGGTTGAGCTCCTCGACCCGTTCGGCGGCCTCTTCTACCAGTTGTGCGATGGTCATTGCCATGGGTGCGCTCGGCTGAAACGAATGGGCGGGTAAGGGTCGCCGGATTTTTAGTGGGTTTCGTCGCACTACGGCACGCCGGCGAGGGGCGGCGGGCGATACGGGAGTCGGCGTCACTGCGGTAATGGTCTCCAGCAGGAGCGGCGTGACACCGCCCCCACCTAGCCCGCATTTCTCCCCCTGAATCTGCTGCGCCCGTGCAACCGCCCGCATCTCCTGGCCCACCTCGTCCGCGGTAGGAGCCGGTTGCACCGGCGATCCGCGGCCGGTGGCCGCGGCAGGCCCGAAGGGCCTGGGTCGCCGAAGGGATTCGGCTCCTACCCGCGGGCCGGCCAGGATCTACGGCCATCTGCACACGCTCGCGACGATCCCTGGTGAGAAATGCGGCTAGCCCGTCGCCGGCGCGGCCAGGGCGGCCTGGATCTGTTGCATGTCCTCCCACACGGCCCGTTTACCGCCCGGGTTCCGTAGCAGGTAGGCGGGGTGGAAGGTGGGCATTACCGGGGTGCCGCGATAGTCGTGGAAGCGCCCGCGCAGGCGGGAGATCGGCGTGTCGGTGGCGAGCAGGGTCTGGGCGGCGAACTTGCCGAGGGCGCAGATGATGCGCGGCCGGATGAGCTCGATCTGGCGGTCGAGGTAGGGGCGGCACAGGGCGATCTCGTCGGGCAGTGGGTTGCGGTTGTTCGGAGGGCGGCACTTGAGGATGTTCGCGATGTACACCTCCTCGCGGCGCAGGTGGATCGCCTCGATGATGCGCGTGAGGAGCTGACCTGCTGCGCCGACGAATGGCTCGCCCTGGCGGTCCTCGTCGAAGCCCGGGGCCTCACCGACGAACATCAGGGTCGCCTGCGGGTGGCCGACGCCGAATACCACCTGGGTACGGGTCTCGCACAGGCCGCACTTACGACAACCGAGGGCAAAGGTACGCAGGGTGTCGAGATCGCTGGGGAGGTCGGCAGGGGAGGTTGGGGGTGGCGCCTCAGTCGGGGACGGGGAGGCGGCTTCCCTTGGTGGGGACGGATGGGGAGCGGGTGGCGCTTCCTGGGGGGGGCGGCTCGCGGGCGCCGTGGAGGCGCGGTCGAGCCACGACGCCGGGACGTCCTTGAGCCCCAGCTCGCGCTGGGCTTCGAGGGTGGTCTGAATTTGATGGCGGAGATCGGTCGACATCTCTTGTTTGGGTTCTGTCGGCATACGCTCCAACCCCGGGCGGGGGTGAACCCCGCCCCTACGGACCGGGTCCCTGGCCCCCGGTCCCCGGCCCCCTAACCTACGTCCCCCACCCGAGCTTCGCGCGCAGGACCGAGAAGTAGTCGTACTCGCGGTCGTGGATAATCTGCACCCGCTTGGGGGAACGGGTGATCTGGATCCGATCGCCAGTCTCCAGGGCCATGCCCTGCTGGCCGTCGAGGGTGAGGTAGAGGTCCTGGTGGTCGGCGACGACGGTGATCTCGATCACCGCATCGGTCGACAGGACCAGGGGCCGATTGGTGAGCGTGTGGGGGCAGATCGGGACCAGGGTGATGCACGGCAGCCCGGGGGTGATGATGGGGCCGCCGGCGGCCATGCAATAGGCGGTGGAGCCGGTCGGGGTGGCGACGATTAGGCCATCGGCCCGGAACCGGGTGAGGGGGCGACCGTTCACCGTCACATCGAGGGAGACGATGCGCGCCATAGCGCCCTTGTTGATCACCGCGTCGTTCAGGCAGTCATAGGCGCCGAGGGTGGCACCATGGCGTTCCAGGCGCGTGGTGAGGAGCGCGCGATCCTCGGTGCGGACCTCGCCCGCGAAGATGCGGGCGAGGGTCGCCTGCGCCTCCGCCAGCGGCGTGCCGGTGAGGAAGCCGAGGCTGCCGAGGTTGACGCCGAACACCGGGGCACGGCCGCCGGCCGCCTCGCGCGCCGCGGCAAGGAGGGTACCGTCGCCCCCGAGGACCAGGATCAGGTCGCAGTCGGCGAGGACCCGTTCGCGCGGCGCCGTGGGGATGTCCGGCAGCATGGAGGCCGCCGCCTCGTCCAGGAGCAACTCTTTACCCTGGCTGCGGATCCAGTCCAGGAGGACCTGGACCCGCGCGCCGAAATCGGCCAGCGGTTTGCAGATGATGCCGATGCGCTGCATTGCGCTTGGAGGCTCAACAACCGCTAGCCGCAAATGAATGCGAATGAACGCAAATAAAACGAAAACTGTGGTTTCAATGAATTCACGTCCATACGCGGCTAGCTTTTTTGGCGTGCGACCAGCAGTGCTTCCAGGTTGCCCTTGGGGCCGTGGATCGGGGAGTCGACGATGCCGACGATAGAGAGGCCCAGCTCGACGGTCAATTGGCGGACCCGGTCGATGGCCTCCTGGCGCGCGACCGGGTCGCGCACCACGCCGCCCTTGCCCACCGCCTCCCGGCCCGCCTCGAATTGCGGCTTGATCAGCAGGATGAGCACGCCGCCCGGCCGCAGGAGAGGGATCATCTCCGGCACCACCGCGCGCAGGGAGATGAACGACAGGTCACAGGTGATGCCATCGAAGCGGCGCTCGCACAACTCCGGGGGGAGCTTCAGGACGTGGGTGCGTTCCCAGACCTCGACCCGCGGGTCCTGGCGCAGGGACCAGGCGAGCTGGCCGTAACCGACGTCGACGGCCACCACCCGCGCCGCGCCGCGTTGCAGGAGGCAGTCGGCGAAGCCGCCGGTGGAGGCGCCGGCGTCGAGAAAATCGCCGCCGGTCACGTCGATGGCGAAGGTGTCCAGGGCTGCCGCGAGCTTCACCCCCCCGCGGCTGACGAACTCGTGGTCAACGCCGCGTAGGCGCAGGTGGTCGTCTGCCCGGACGGGGTGGGCCGGCTTGTCGGCCACCCGGTCGTTGACCAGCACCACCCCGGCGCGGATCAACGACTGGGCGCGGGAGCGGCTCTCCGCCAGCCCCTGCTCCACCAGGGCGTGGTCGAGGCGGGTGCTCTTCGGCGCCATCGGCTCAGCGCGCCCCACGACCCGTGGTCGGCGGTCGCTACGGGGTGCGAAGGGTGGGGTAGCCGCTGCGCACGATGTCGCGCACCTGGGTGACGATGCCGTCGGCGTCCAGGAGTAGCTCGCGGCGCAGGCGCCCCTGGGGGCCGTGGGTGACGAATCGGTCGGGGATGCCGATGCGCAGCAGCCGCACCCCGTTGCACCGCGCTCGCTCCAGCTCCTCCAGCACGGCGCTCCCCACACCCCCGGCGAGGGCCCCCTCCTCCAGGGTGACGAGGTGGCCGCACGCCGCGGCGCACGCGGCGATCTGATCGCGATCGAGCGGCTTGATGAAGCGCATGTTGACCACCCTGGCGGAGATCCCTTCCTGGGCGAGGCGGTCGGCGGCGGCGAGGGCGGGGTAGACCATGGATCCGAGGGCCAACAGCGCCACGTCGTCCCCGGCACGCATCACCTCGGCCTCGCCGATGGGCAGGGCCGTCGGTGGACCGGTCAGGGGGACGCCGACACCGGCACCGCGCGGGTAGCGCAGGGAGGCCGGGTGGGGACACTCGATCGCCGTCTTGAGCATGTGGCGCAGCTCGTTCTCGTCCTTCGGCGCCATGGCCACGAAGTTGGGGATGGTACGCAGGTAGGCGATGTCGAAGACGCCGTGATGGGTCGGGCCGTCGTCCCCCACCAGGCCGGCGCGGTCGAGGGCGAAGGCGACCGGCAGGTCCTGTAGCGCCACGTCGTGGATGAGCTGGTCGAACGAGCGTTGCAGGAAGGTGGAGTAGATCGCGGCCACCGGCCGCATACCCTCCGCTGCCAGGGCGGCGCTGAAGGTGGCGGCGTGCTGCTCGGCGATGCCGACGTCGAAGAAACGCTCCGGATAGGCGGCGGCGAAGCGCGCCAGGCCGGTACCGCTCGGCATGGCCGCGGTGACGGCGACGATCCGCTCGTCGTCGTGGGCCAGCTCCAGCAGGGTTTCGCCGAAGACCTGGGTGAAGGCAGGGGCCGGCGTGACCTTCGGCGTGCTGCCATTCTTGCGCGGCTCGCCGGTCTCCACGTCGTAGGGGCCGAGACCGTGCCACTTAGCGGGGTCCTTCTCGGCAAAGGCGTAGCCGCGCCCCTTCTGGGTGACGCAATGCACCAGCACCGGCCGCCCCAGGTTGGCGGCGCGCTGGAAGGCCTCGATCAGGGCGTTGGTGTCGTGGCCCTTGATCGGGCCGATGTAGGCGAAGCCGAGCTCCTCGAAGAGCATGCCCGGCAGGATGAATTGCTTGAGCGAGTCCTCCAGGTGCTTGGCCACCTTGAGCATTGGCTCGCCGACGCCCGGGATGTGCTGCAGGATCCGCTCCACCGCGTGGCGCAGGGTCTGGTAGGTATTGCCCGCCAGGTGGCGCGAGAGGTAGGCGGAGAGGGCGCCGACGTTGGGGGCGATGGAGAACTCGTTGTCGTTGAGCACGACGATCAAGTCCTTGGCGAGGTGGCCACCGTGGTTTAGCCCCTCGAAGGCGATGCCGGCGGTCATCGAGCCATCGCCGATGATCGCGACGGTCTTGTGCTGCTCCCCCTTCAGGTCCCGCGCGGCGGCCATGCCGAGGGCGGCGGAGATGGAGGTGGCGGCGTGGCCGGCACCGAAGGGGTCGTGCGGGCTCTCGCTGCGGCGGGTGAAGCCGGACAGGCCGTCCTGGCTGCGCAGGGTATGGAGCAGCTCGCGGCGACCGGTGAGGAGCTTGTGCACGTACGATTGGTGGCCGACGTCCCAGATCAGGCGATCCTCAGGCGAGCTGAAGACGTAGTGCAGGGCGAGGGTCAGCTCGACGACACCGAGGTTGGCGCCGATGTGGCCGCCGTTGACCGAGCACACCTCGATGAGCAGGGCGCGGATCTCTTCGGCGAGTTGCGGCAGCTTCTCCTTCGGCAACGCCTTGAGGTCGGCCGGGGAGTCGATCTGGTCGAGGAGGCGGGACATTTGAGAGCGATTAGCGGTTAGCTCTTAGCTAGGGGTGGTTGGCTGTTAGGGCGCGGTGAAGAAACCGTCGTTCTCATGAGCTAACGGGATGGGCAATTTGAGCTAAAGGCGAATCGCTAACAGCTAACCGCTAACAGCTATCTGTCAATGCGTGCGGGCGACGATGTAGCGTGCCAGGGAGCGCAGGAGGGCGGCCTCGGTGCCGAATGGTTCGAGCTCCACCAACGCCCGCTCCACCAGCGCATCCGCGTGTTCGCGCGATGCCGCAAGGCCGAGCAGGCTGGGATAGGTCGCCTGATTCCCGTCGGGCTGCTCACCTTCACCGGATTCTCCGGCCTGGTCAAGGATGTCGTCGGCGATCTGGAAGGCGAGGCCGATGTGGCGGCCATAGCGGGTCAGTGCCTCGATCTGCGCCGCCGAGCCGCCTCCCAGCCGGGCACCCATACGCAGGCTGGCAACGATCAGGGCGCCGGTCTTGTGGGTATGGATGAACTCCAGCTCCGGCAACTCCACCTCGCCCTTGCGCCTGGCCGCGATGTCGGCGGCCTGCCCCCCCACCATCCCGCCCGGGCCCGCGGCGTGGGCGAGGTCGGCGAGGACGGCGAGTCGGGTGGCGGCGTCAGCCGTCGGCTCGAGCTGCGCCGAACCCAGGACCTCGAAGGCGGTGGTGAGCAGCCCGTCCCCGGCCAGGATCGCCGTCGCCTCGCCGTACACCGTGTGGTTGGACGGGCGGCCGCGGCGCAGGTCGTCGTCATCCATGGCGGGCAGGTCGTCGTGGATCAGGGAGTAGGCGTGGACCATCTCCACGGCGGCCGCGGCCGGCAGGGCGACGCGTGGATTGCCGCCGACCGCCTCGCACGCGGCCAGCAAGAGTACCGGGCGGATCCGTTTGCCCGGCGCGGTGAGGCTGTAACGCATCGCCTCGTAGAGCTGGCGCGGTGGTCGCAGGTCCGGGGGTAAGAGCCAATCGAGGGTGTCGTCCACCCAACGCACGCGCTCTTCCAGGTACGCGGCCAGGGCTGGCTCCAGCTTGCCGGAATGGTTCACGGCTCCGGGTCCAGGTCGGCCGTGGTGGTCTCGCCGTCCGCCGCTTTGAGTAGCACCTCGACCCGTTTCTCCGCCTCATCGAGCTTGCGCGTACACCGCTTGACCACGCCGATTCCCTCCTCGAAGAGCCTCAGGGACTCCTCCAGGGGGAGGTCGCCGCTCTCCAGATCGGCGACGATCGTCTCCAGGCGGGCCAGGGAGTCTTCGAACGAGTCAGGATTTTTCGCCATGGTGAGAAATCCAGCCTCCGGCTACAGGGAATGGAGCATGAGTATCTTGCCCGGTCTCGAGTTCCGTCAAGTAAGCCCATATCACTCAAGGAATTGTCTTTATTCACGCAGCCGCCAACGGCGCACCCAGGCGGGCGCCGGCTGAGCCTGGATCCGGATCTCCGCGCCGAGGGCGACGCGTAGCTGGCCGTCGAGGTCGGTGCGCCAGGTTCGGGCGTCCGGGAGGAGGCGCGCGATCCTCTCCAGGGTGGTGGGGTGCGGGTGGCCGAAGGGGCTCACCTCGCCCACGGAGATCAGGACCGTGGCCGGGTGGGTGGCGCGCAGGAAGGGGGTGGAGGAGGAGGTGCGGCTGCCATGGTGCGCGAGCTTCAGGAGATCACATGCGAGGTCGGTGCCGTGGTGCGCCACCAGGCGGCCCTCCACCCGGCGATCGATGTCGCCGGTGAGCAGGAGTCGGCGTGCGCCGAGGTCGACCATCAGCACCAGGGAGGCGTCGTTGGGATCCCCGTCGGGGAGCGGCGGACGCGGCGGGTGGAGGCAGCGCAGGCGGGCGCCGTCGAGCACCCGTTCGAATCCCTCGACCGGGTGTTCGACCGGGACGCCACGGCGTTTGGCGAGGCGGTGCAGCGCCGCGTGGGCGCGGCTCACCGGTTCCTGCCACGGGTCCCACAGGGTGCCCACCGGGAAGGTCTCCAGGACGGTGAACAGGCCGCCCATGTGGTCCGCCTGAGGGTGGGTGAGGGCGACCACATCGAGGCGGTCGACGCCGAGGGCGCGCAGGGCCGGGATCACTACCGTCGCCCCCATGTCGAGGTCCCCGAGGGAGGTGCCGCCACCGTCGACCAGGACCGTCCGACCGTGGCGGGTGCGCAGCAATACGCTGTCCCCCTGGCCCACGTCGAGGATCACAACCTCCGCGCCCGGCGGGGGATGGTGCATCGCCAGCATGACGACGGCGGCTACCAGCCCCACGCCCGCCATGAGCGCGAGGCGGGCCGGCGCACGGCGCCGGCGCCAGTACAGCCCGGCGGCGACGAAGGCGGCGGCCGCGGTCCCGGCGGCGAGCAGGGGGAGGGAGGCGGGCGGGGGGCGGAGATGTCCGGCCGGCCAACCGGCGCCCAGGGATGCCAGCCCCAGCATCGCCCGCGCGGCTCCATCGGTGGCGGCGGTGACGAGGGGGCCGACCACGGGCACGCCGTGCGGGACCACCAGGCTGAGGAAGCAGCACGGCAGGAGGGCGATGCTGACCAGGGGGATGGCCGGCAGGTTCACCACGAGCCCGGCCGGGGCGACCTGACCGAAGTGCCACCAGACGAACGGCGCGGTGGCGATCCAGGCCCCGACGCTGGCGCGGATCAGGCCGGTCGCCCAGGCGGTGCCGCGTTGCACCACGCCGTGCTGCCACGGCGCGCCGACGGCGCGTTCGCGCCGTCCGAGGGCGACGAGGATCCCGGCGACGGCCGCGAAGGAGAGCTGGAAGCTCGCCAGCCCGACCGCCTGGGGCTGGAGACACAGGAGGAGCAGGGCGGCCAGGGCGAGGGCGTGGCCCGGCTGGCTGCGCCGGCCCAGGAGCGGTGCCACCAGGAGCGCGGCAATCATCACCGCGGCGCGGCGAGTCGAGGTGTGGGCGCCCGAGACGAGGGTGTAGGTCGCCACCCCGGTCAGGGCGACCGCCGCGGCGATCGCCTGGGGGTGCGCCCAGGGTCGCCCGTCGCGCAGGGCCGCGAGGGGCAGGGTGCGGCGCGCGACCACGTGGGTGAGGGCGAAGAGGTAAGTGGCGAGCAGCCCGACATGGAGGCCGGAGATGGCCAGGAGATGGGCGGTCCCGGAGTCGATGAAGCGCTGGCGGACCGCCGGTGTGAGCCCGTCTCGGATTCCCAGGGTGAGAGCGGTCACGAGGGCGGCGATCGTGGGGGAGAACCGGGCGCGGAGCTCCGCTGCCCGGCGATCCCGGAGGCGTTGCAGGGTGCGGAGGGGCAGGGATTCGGCGCCACGCTCGACGACGGCCATCCGCCCCGCCGGGAGTCCGGTCTGCCAGTGCACCCCCTCCCGTGCGAGCCAGCGGCGGAAGTCGAAGACCCCCGGATTTTTGTACGCCCGCGGCGGCCGGACCAGCGCGTCGAGGCGCAGGCGATCGCCGGGGAGGACCGGGGCCGCCAGGGGGCCGTAGAGGGTGGTGCGTACCGCCGTATGCACAGGGTCGCCGCCGATCGTTTCGGTCTGCAGGAGGAAGCGGGCGCGTTCCTCCCGCTCGTCGGTACTGTGCTCGACCAGGCCGCGGACGGTGCCGACCACCTCGGTCCGTTGGCGCGGGATGGCGTCGACTTCGGCCGGAGGCGGGGCCAGCCCACCGTGGACGACCCACAGGACGAGGGCGAGGCCGCCGCCACCCACCACCGGCGCCGCTCCGTGGCGGCGTAGCCCGACGGCGAGGACCATCAACGCCGTGCCGCTGATGGCCAGGATGGGGGCGAAGGCGTGGGGATCGGGCCAAGCGTGGGCCAGGGCCAGACCGGCCACGAGACCGGCCACGACGCGCGGCAGCGGGTCAGGTCGCATCGCGAAGGTGGGCGAAGGTGAAGGCAGTATCTCCCACCCGGCGGGTGGAGGCGGCGACCAGGCCCGCCGGGAGGATCGGCGTGTCGCGAGCGTCGTGCTCCATGACCACCACGCCCTGGGGCGCGACCACGGTGGCGGCGATCAGGCGCACGAGGGTCTCGCGGAGGAGGGTCGCCTCAGCGTAGGGCGGATCGAGGAACGCGACGTCGAAGGGGACGGCGAGGCGCTCGACCGCGCCTGGCAAGGGGCAGGCGACGACCGTGGTCGTCGCGGTGGCGTCGATCGTCTGGAGGTTGGCGCGCAGGGCGGCCAGGGCAGCGCGGGCGGACTCGACGAAGCAGACCCGCGTCGCGCCGCGGGACAGGGCCTCGATCCCGACCGCGCCGCTGCCCGCGAAGAGGTCGAGGAAGCGGATCCCCTGGAGATCGCCGAGGAGGGCGAAGAGGGTCTCCCGCGTGCGATCCGACGTAGGGCGGGTCGCGCGGCCGCGCGGGGTGACGAGACGGCGTCCACGGTGGAGGCCGGCGATGATGCGCATGGCGTCAGGGGATAGGCGATGGGCGATAGGAGGTAGAGGGTGGACTCCCCGCCTCCGGGTCCGCCCAATATAGGGGTGCTGCCCCGTACGGATGAGGGCACACCCTCCACACCACCCGCAATTCCCCATCCCTATTTCCTACCGCCTGATCTCCTTGTCCCTCCCGATTCTCCTGTCGATCCTGACCGGCCTGCTCGCGACCGCCGCGGCGGTCGGCATCGTCTTGCTGTGGCGGCGGCAACGGGCCGAGGGGGTGCGCGAGGCGATCCGCCAGGTGGCCGAGACCCTGCGCGCCGGGGTGCGCGAGGACATCGTGGAGAAGCTGGCGGGGCTGGAGCGGGCGGTGGGGGAACAGGTGACCCAGCGTACCACCGACCTCCGCGACCATGTCGCCCGGGAGCTCACCGCCGTGCGTGAGCGCCTCGCCGCGCAGGAGAAGGAGGTGGGCCGGACCCTGCTGGACGGGCAGGATCGCCTCCTGGCGCAGGTGCAGGCCACCCTGGGCGAGACCACCGTCCACCTGGAGCGGCGTTTCGAGGTCCTGCAGGCGGTGACCTCCGAGCGGCTGGAGGCGATCGCGGGCAAGGTGGATGAGCGCCTCACCAGAGGTTTCGAGAAGACCCAGCAGGTCTTCGTCGACGTGATGGATCGGCTCGCCGCGATCGACAAGGCGCAGCGGGAGATCTCCGCCCTGTCCCGGGACGTCACCTCGCTGCACTCCATCCTCACGGACAAGAAGTCGCGCGGGGTCTTCGGTGAGGTTCAGCTAGCGAACCTGGTGCAAACGGCCCTGGAACCATCGGCATACCGTTTTCAGGCGGCGGTCGGGGACAAGGGGCAGGTGGTCGATTGCCTGCTCACCTTGCCGCCACCCTCGGGAAAGATCTCCGTCGACAGCAAATTCCCCCTGGAAAACTTCCGCCGCATGGTGGACGGCGAGGTGGAGGCCGGGGCGCGCAAGAGCGCCACAGGCCTCTTCAAGCAAGACGTGAAGAAACATATCAACGATATTTCGGAAAAATACATCGTGCCTGGGGTCACCTCCGACTGGGCGGTGATGTTTCTGCCCAGCGAGGCGGTCTTCGCCGAGATCCACGCCCACCACCCGGACCTGATCGACCTGTCGTACCAGCGCCGGGTGTGGCTCACCTCGCCGACCACCCTGATGGCGCTTCTCAATGCGGTGCAGGTGGTCCTGCGGGAGGCGAAGACGCGCGAGCAGGTCCACATAATACAGGAGCATTTAATCCACCTTAGCAATGATTTCCAGCGTTTTTCAAAACGGATGGATCAGCTTGCCAGGCACGTCGATCAGGCCCACCGCGATGTGGAGGACGTCCAGACCTCGGCCCGCAAGCTCACCGGGCGGTTCGCGCGGATCGAGCAGGTGCAACTCGACGGTGGGGAGGCGGGGCGGGAGGCGGCGGCGCTGGATAGGCCGGTGACGGACGAGGCGTGACGCCGGGCGCGCGGGGCGGAGTTCGGTCGTGCCCGGCTGTACGGGCGCCCTCAGGACCTCCCGACGTGGCCTCTTCTGGGACCGCCCGGTGGTGGCGGGGAGGGCAAAGCTGTCACGGGTTGTCGGGTAGAATGATGAGCAGGGGAGCCCAGAACGAAGGGGGAGTCTCCATGACCCGCAGTGCAGGTGGTCCCAATGGCCCGCGTCATGACCGCTTCGTCAAGGAGCGCCGCCACGACGCCTATCGTTCCCGCGGTAAGTTGCCCGAGCCGACCCAGTGTCCGGACTGTGGCGCGGTCTTTCACAAGGGACGGTGGACGTGGGGCGAGACACCGGCCGGTGCCCATCGTCAGATCTGCCCGGCATGTCAACGCACCCACGACCGGTTCCCGGCCGGCGTCGTGCAGGTCGGCGGTCCCTTCTTTTCCGCCCATCGGGAGGAGATCCTCAACCTGATCCACAACGTGGAGGGTTTGGAGAAGGGCGCCCATCCCCTCCACCGGATTATGGCCATGGAAGAGGGCGAGGCCGGCGTGGCGATTGCCACCACAGACACCCATCTGCCCCGTCGTCTCGGTGAGGCGTTGATGCGTGCCCATGGTGGCGCGCTCGACTTCAAGTACCCGGAGGCGGAACAGCTCATCCGCGTCACGTGGTCGCGGTGACGCGCGACGGTGGTAGCCCTTCGGGAAGGCTCAATCGGTGACGGGCGCGGATAGGTGGACGACCACCCGGCGGTTGAGCTGGCGGTTGGCGGCCGTGGTGTTGTCGGCCAGCGGCTCGTTCTCGCCGTGCCCTAGGATGACGAACCGCGCGCGCGGGATATCGGCGGCGGCGGCGAGATAGTCGGCGATCGCCCGGGCGCGGCGCAGCGACAGCCTCTGGTTGTACGCGCGTGCCCCGCTGGAGTCGGTGTGGCCGTGGACCTCGATCTTGCCGGCGGGCCGGGTGCCCAGTCGGGTCGCCGCTTCCTCTAGGATCGGGCGGGCGTCGGCGCGGATCTCTGCACGATCTAAGTCGAACAGGACGCCGGACGGCAGGACGATGTCGTTATCCGCGGCGGGCGGCGCCGGGACGAGACGATCGCCCACCATCGGACCCCGGTAGGTGAGATGGGGGTGACGTTGCCGGGGAAGGTCGGTCTCGAGGCGGGCCACGGCGGAGGCGGTCCCCACGTGGATGACCCGGACCGTGGCCACCGGGACATACAGCGTCGCTACCGCATCGGAGACGGGCGGCCCGAGGCGCCGCTCGCGCTCCACTAAGAGGCGATCCCCGATCGCGAGTCGACCGACGTCGTCGCCGGCGAGATGATAGTCGGTGGCGGTGACCGGGTGGCCGGTCCCCGGGTCGAAGGCCGGCGTGACCGCGATCAGGTAATAGGGGCCCCCAGGATCCGGTAGCGTGGACGGTGCCGTCAGGTCTTCGGTGTCACTCCAGACCGGTGGGGCTACCAGGAGGAGCAGGCTGAGGACGGAGAAAACGCAAGCCATGCCCCGTCATCGGCGTGGACGACGGGGCGGATGATGGCTCAGGAAGGGAGTGTCGTGCGCGGGATGGGCGATTACGCCTGCTCGATGTCCGCCCGGTCGACCCACATGAAGCCCTTCTCGAAGCTGTCGCTGAGCACCTTGAAGCGGCGTTGGTCCGGGCGCTTGCCGACGATCGCGACCTCGCCCTTGAAGTCGCAGATCAACTCCTTGCCGCCGACCTTCACCTTCACCTTGCCCGGCTTGGGAAGGGAGCCAAACTGATTCTTTTCCAATTTCTGCACGAACGTCATGACCTGCCTCCACACAAGAGTCTACCCATGCCGACATCCACCCGCCGTCTCCCCTTGCAACGTGCCGGAAGCGGGCCGGCGCGTGGCGCAGGGGCGAAAAGTGTACCCGCGGCGGCGGTGAGCCGTCCAGGAACGCGAAGGGACAGAGACTGTCTTTGTGCGGGGGATTCTGTCAATTCTCATCGTGTGTTTGGCGGTCGGGTTAGCGAGCCCGCGGGGCGCAGCAGATCGTAAACGGAGGGGCAGATTGGCCGCGGAAACGGCAAGGATCGGCGTCGTGACGGTCTCTGACCGGGCGAGCCGGGGCGAGTATCAGGACCTGGGTGGTCCGGCTATCGTCGCGGCCCTCGGCGAGATCCTGGCCTCGCCCTGGGAGGCGGTACCTCGGGTGGTGGCCGACGAGCGGACGGCGGTCGAGGCGGTGTTGCGCGAGCTATGCGACGAAGAGGGGTGTTGCCTGGTGGTGACCACCGGCGGGACCGGTCCGGCCCGGCGCGATATCACCCCGGAGGCCACGGCGGCGGTGTGCGAAAAGGTCCTCGACGGCTTCGGCGAGCGGATGCGGGCGGTGTCGTTGCAGTACGTCCCCACGGCCATCCTGTCGCGCCAGATCGCCGGCGTACGGGGGGGCAGCCTGATCGTCAACCTGCCGGGCCAGCCGAAGGCGATCCGCGAGTGCCTCGACGCGGTCTTCCCGGCCATCCCCTACTGTGTCGACCTCATCGACGGCCCGTTTCTGGAGACCAACGCCGCGGTATGTCAGGCATATCGGCCGAAGAAGAAATGACGCATCTCGGGTATCCTTCGGAGCAAGATTTGGGGCTCGTGCTCATCGTGCGGCCCGCGGCGGTCGAACCGGCGGGCAGAGAGGCAAGGTCGAGGTCGTGGTGATGCAGGCGCATACGCTGGTCGAACGGTTGGCCGACGAGCTCTTCGAGCACGGTGCATGGCACCGGCTCGGTGACGAGTTAGTGCGCGAGTTTGATCTCGCCGGGCCGCTGCTCCTCTCGGAGGTGTGCCTCGCCCGGGCACTCCTCAACCGCCTGCGCGCGGGCCAGTGCATGGTCCTGCGTAGCCGCTGGCAGGAGACCCACAAGGATGTCATCCACCTGTGCAACGTCCTCGGCCACGAGTTCATCGAGGCGGGCTACGACGGTGTTCACTACATGATGAAGGTGCGGGTGCGCGGTGCACAGGATCGGGTGCCGCGGCAAGACCCGATGAACATCGACTACCCGGAGCCGCGGCCGATGGTGACCCTCGATGTCTCCTCGTACGCGCTGGATGATCCGCGCACGCGCGACCCCCACGACGATGGTGGTCTCGCCGCCCGGCTCCTGAGCTGGTTCCGGTAGGGCGCTGGTCCCCGGTGCCGGCGCACGACCGTTTTATAGGCCTTAGATGGATCGCGGACAGACGAGTGGCGACGGTGAGCCGCGTTGGCCGCCGTCTTCGCGGCACGTGCCGCAGGTGAACTGTCGCCGGGGAGTTGGTACCGTGCCTTCCCCTTGGTTTTCGGAGAGTCCCGATGGCCCCGCGTACCCTGTTCGACAAGCTCTGGGAGCCCCATGTAGTGGCGGTGCTAGAAGACGGCACCGCCATCCTCTATATCGACCGGCAGCTCGTCCACGAGGTGACCAGCCCGCAGGCGTTCGAGGGCTTGCGGCTGACCGGCCGCACGGTGCGGCGGCCGGATGCGACCTTTGCCGTCCCCGACCACAATGTCCCGACCACTGACCGTTCGGTTGGGATCCGCGACCCGGTGAGCCGCCTGCAGGTGGAGACGCTGGATGCCAACTGCGACGAGTTCGGCGTGACCGAGTTCCATATGGACGACCGGCGTCAGGGGATCGTCCATGTGATCGCGCCGGAGCAGGGGATCACCCTGCCGGGGATGACCGTGGTGTGCGGCGACTCCCACACCGCGACCCATGGCGCCCTGGGCTCCCTGGCGTTTGGCATCGGCACCAGCGAGGTGGAGCACGTCCTCGCCACCCAGACCCTGCTCCAGAAGCGACCCAAGACCATGCTGGTGCGGATCGACGGCCGCCTGCCGGTGGGTTCCACCGCCAAGGACATCGTGCTGGCCGTGATCGGCCGTATCGGCACGGCCGGCGGCACCGGCCACGTCATCGAGTTCGCCGGCGAGGCGATCCGCGCCCTGTCGGTGGAGGGGCGCATGACCGTGTGCAACATGGCGATCGAGGCCGGGGCCCGGGCCGGCATGGTGGCGGCGGACGACAAGACCCTCGACTACGTGCGGAATCGCCCCTACGCCCCGTCCGGGGCGCAGTGGGGCCGGGCCGTGGCCGAGTGGCAGGCCTTGCACAGCGATCCGGACGCGCGCTTCGACACGACCATCGCGATCGACGCGGCGACCATCGCCCCGCAGGTGACCTGGGGCACCTCACCGGAGATGGTGGTGGCGGTGGACGGCCGGGTGCCCGATCCGGCGGCGGCCGACTCGCCGGGTCGCCGTGCCGCGTGGGAGAAGGCGCTGGCCTACATGGGCCTGGCACCGGGGACACCGATCACGGAGATCCCGGTGGACCGGGTGTTCATCGGCTCGTGTACCAACGGCCGCATCGAGGACTTGCGCGCCGCCGCCGCCGTGGCGAATGGCCGCACGGTGGCGGTCGGGGTGAGCGCCATGGTGGTGCCCGGCTCGGGCCTGGTGAAGCGGCAGGCGGAGGAGGAGGGGCTGGACGCCATCTTCACCGCCGCCGGCTTCGAGTGGCGTGAGCCCGGCTGCTCCATGTGCCTCGCGATGAACGCCGACCGGCTCGCCGAGGGCGAGCGGTGTGCCTCCACCAGCAACCGCAACTTCGAGGGGCGCCAGGGCCGTGGTGGGCGGACCCACCTGGTGAGCCCGGCCATGGCCGCCGCCGCGGCCGTGGCTGGCCACTTCACCGACGTACGGGAATTTATCTGACCCTGGCCCCTGGCCCCCCCTGGCCTCTGTCATGGAACCTTTCACCCAATTTGCCGCCGTCGTCGCCCCGATCGACCGGGCCAACGTCGACACGGACGCCATCATCCCCAAGCAATTCCTGAAGACCATCAAGCGCACCGGCCTGGGGGTGAACCTGTTTGACGAGTGGCGCTACGCCGATGCCGGCGAGCCCGGCCAGGACCCGGCGAGCCGGGTGGAACGACCCGAGTTCATCCTCAACCGCCCCGACTATCGCCAGGCCGGGGTGCTGCTCGCGCGGGCCAACTTTGGCTGCGGCTCGTCCCGGGAGCACGCGCCATGGGCCCTGCTCGACTTTGGGATCCGTTGCGTGATCGCGCCCTCGTTCGCCGACATCTTTTTCAACAACTGCTTCCAGAACGGAGTCCTGCCGGTGGTGTTGCCGGAGGCCGCGGTGGACGATCTGTTCCGCCGTTGCGGCGACCGGCCCGAGGGTCAGCCGATGGAGGCGACGGTGGATCTGTCGGCCCAGACCGTGACCCTGGCGGATGGTACGGCCGTCGCATTCGATGTCGACCCGTTCCGCAAGGAGTGTCTGCTGAAGGGGCTCGACGACATCGGGCTCACCCTCGCCCACGGGCCCGCCATTACCGCCTACGAGGCGCGCCGCCGCCAGGAGGCGCCGTGGCTGTTCACCGGCGCCGCGTCGTAGGGCGAATGCTCGGCGGAGCCAGCCCAGCGGTGGACCTGCCGCCGATCAACCGCCGGGTTTGCGCGTGGCGGCGCGTCGCTTGCGGGTGAGGCTCGCCCTCGGCTTGGGGTGTGCCGCGGTGTGTGTCTTCGGGCTCGCCGCCTGGACCTGGCGGTAGAGCTCCTTGACCTCCCGCGCCATCCCTTCGGCCATCGTCGCCTTCGCCTGGCCTGCCGCAACCGCCGCCTGCAGGTCGGCCACCTGCCCTGCGAGGCGAGAGAGCTGTCGTTGGACGGCGGTCGTGTCGGCCGCGGCAGTGGCGGTGGGCTGCACGTTGTCGTCCGCTGCGCCGACAGACTCCTCTTCGATGCCCGGATCGGCGAGACCCGCGCCGCGGCACAGGTCGGCGACGCGTTCCTCGAGCGCCCGGAATCGCTCGGCGATGGGGTCGGGCATGTGGATGTGATCCATCCCCTCTTCCGGCAGCTCGCCTTTGATGCGGGCGATCCGGCCAGGCACGCCCACCACGGTGCAATGGTCGGGCACCGGTGACAGGACCACCGCGTTGGATCCGATCTTGGTGTAGCTGCCGATACGCATCGAGCCGAGGATCTTCGCCCCCGCGCCCACGACCACGTGGTCGCCCAGGGTCGGATGGCGCTTCTTGTGCTCCTTGCCGGTGCCGCCGAGGGTGACTCCCTGGAAGAGGAGGCAATTGTCCCCGATCTCCGTGGTCTCGCCGATCACCACGCCGGTGCCGTGGTCGATGACGAAGCGTGGCCCAATCTGCGCGGCCGGGTGGATCTCCACGCCGGAAAGGAAGCGGGCGATGGTGGAGATCAGCCGCGGCAGGACCGGAATGCCGAACGCCACCAAGGCGTGGGCGAGCCGGTAGAGGAGGACCGCGTGAAAGGCCGTGTAGGTGAGGGCGACCTCGAAGCGGTTGGTTGCCGCCGGATCGCGTTCAAAGATCGCGCGGAAGTCCGAGCGGATGAGTTGCCAGATGGTCATGGGGGAGCGCCGGCGGGAGAGACCCGACCGGCCCTTTCTCGAACCACCGAGATATCTACCTTAGGTCAAGGCTTCGGCTGGCGAAAGGAGGTGCCCGCTGGATGGACAGCCCTGTTTACCCGTCTGTGGAGATGGCGTCGATCATCCGCCGCGCAGGACGGCGGCGAAGGCGTGGAGCCGCCGGCACGCCTCGTCGCTGCCGAGGAGCAGGATGATCGTATCGAGCTCCGGACCGCGGTCGCGGCCGGTAAGGGCGGCGCGGATCGGCAGAAAGAATCTACGCCCCGCGACGCCGCTCTCCTGACGTACCTCGTGTACCATCGTCGCCGCCGTCTCTGCGGTCAGCTCCGGTAGGGAAACGATGGCCGTGGCCAGGGCCTCGACCGGTGCGAGGGCCCCCTCCGGTCTGCCCAGCAAGGTGACCGACTCCTCGGGCACCGGTGCGCGGAAGAGGTACGCGAGCTGCTCCGCCACGGTGGGTAGGTCCTGGATCTCCCCGTGCAGTGCGGCGACGATGGCCGTCAGTCGCGTCCGGTCTTCGAGGGTGACTGGCTCAGGCAGCAGGCCGGCCTCCGTCAGATACGGGACGGCGAGCCGGGCGAGCTCTTCCGCGGGCAGATCCTGCAGATGGCGGCGCTGGAAGTACTTCAACCGCGCCTCGTCATGGTGCGCGGGGTGGTGGCAGAGGCGGTCCGGCTCGAATTCCTGGACGAGATGATCGAGGTCCATCGACGAGCGGTCGCGATCGTGCGCCCATCCGAGGGTGGCGAGGTAGTTCACCAGGGCTGTCGGTTGGATGCCGGCGGCGCGCAGACCGGCGAGGGTGATGGGGCGGTCCTTGCGGCTCAGGCGACGACCGTCGTGGGCGAGGACCGGCGGGAGGTGTATGAACTCGGGACGGGGGAAGGCGAGGGCGTCGAACAGCAGGATCTGCTTCGGGGTGTTGGGGAGGTGATCGTCGCCGCGAATCACGTGGGTGATCCCCATCAGGGCGTCGTCCACCACCACCGCGAAGTTGTAAGCGGCGATGCCGTTGCCCCGCACCAGGACGAAATCGCCGAACTCGCTATTGGTGAAGGTGATGAGGCCGCGCAGGCGGTCCTGGACGTGGACCGTGCCGGCGGGGGTGCGGAACCGGATGGCGTGGGGCTCGGCGGCGGCCCGGCGACGCTCCGCCTCGCGTGGGTCGAGGTCCCGGCAGTGGCCGGGGTAGCGGTACGGACGGTGGTCACGCTTCGCCTGCTCGCGGTCGCCGGCCAGGCGCGCTTCCGTGCAGAAACACGGATAGGCGCTGCCGTCGGCGAGGAGGGTCTCGGCCTGGGCGCGATAGATGGCAAGGCGATCGCCCTGGCGGTAGGGGCCGGCGGGACCGCCGCGGTCCGGGCCCTCGTCCCAGTCGAGGCCCAGCCAGGCGAGGTCCTCCATGATGTGGGTCTCGACCTCCAGCGCCGACGGCTCCGGATCGGTGTCTTCCATGCGTAGGATGAATCGCCCTTCCTCGGCCCGTGCAAAAAGCCAGTTGAACAGGGCGGTGCGCGCGTGACCCACGTGGAGGGGTCCGGTGGGCGAAGGGGCGAACCGTACCCGTACCGGCGCAGTGGGCTCGTCCAGGGTAGCCGTGGGTTGCGGCTGAGGCTCCGGTGTGGGGAAGGCAACAAAATCGGCCATCGGTCACCGGGAATGAATCAGGGCGACGGCGTGGGCGGCGATTCCGAGCCCCTCGCCGGTGAAACCCAATCCCTCCGTCGTCGTTGCCTTAACGTTTATCGCAGCGCGCTCCACCTCCAGGCAAGCGGCGAGGTTGTCCACCATCACCGGGATGTACGGGGCGAGACGGGGTGCCTGGGCAATGACGGTCGCGTCGACGTTGCCGACGGACCAGCCGCCCGCAGTGAGCAGGGTGGAGACGCGGCGGAGAATCGCCAGGCTGGAGATGCCGGCGAGGCTCGGGTCCGTGTCCGGGAAGTGGCGGCCGAGATCTCCGGCGCCCGCCGCACCGAGGAGGGCGTCGCAGACGGCATGGGTGAGGACATCCGCGTCCGAATGGCCGAGTAGGCCGTGCGTGAAGGGAACGGTGACGCCGCCGATGATGAGGGGACGGTCCGGGACCAGACGGTGGGCGTCGAAGCCGTGGCCGATCCGGGTCATGGTCTCTCCTCTCGCATGGCAAGGAGGTGTGCCGCGAGGGCGAGGTCGTCCCGCGTGGTGATCTTGATATTGCTCGGATCACCCGGGACGAGCCGTATGGTACAGCCGGCGGCGGCGGCGACGGCGGTGTCGTCGGTGAAATCCAGCGGCGCGGCCGCCGCGGCCTGATGCGCGGCGTGGATCAGGCCGTAGCGGAAGACCTGGGGCGTCTGGAGGGCGCGCAGCGGCCTGCGGTCGACATAGCGCAGGACGCGGTCCTCGCCGTCGGCCTCGGCGACGGTATCGGTGAGGGGCAGGGCCGGGGCCGCAGCGCCGTCGCGCGCGGCCGCTTCGAGCAGGGCGTCGAGCATGGCGGCCTGCACCAGGGGGCGGACCGCATCGTGGATACAGACCAGGCCATCGGGGGCCATCGGCTCGGCCAAGGCGGTGCGCACCGACGCCTGGCGTGTGTCCCCTCCGGCCATCACCCGGCACATCTTCGGGAAGCGCTCTTGGAGGTCCGCGGCGTGATCGGCGAGGTGGGACCCAGGAAGGGTAAGCAGGATGTCGTCGATCGCCGGGTGATCCTCGAAGAGGCGGAGGACGCGGTCGACGATCGGAATCCCGGCGAGGGGGAGGAATTGTTTGGGCAATGATGCGCGAAACCGTCGGCCCACGCCGCCGGCGGTCACAACGGCACGGCAATGGCAGTTGTTATAGATCGTTAACCCTTTGAAAGTTAATGTTAGTAAGCGTTCCGGATACTACGTGCGACGGGCGCAGAGTCAAGCGAGCCGCGCCCGGGAAATCCGCAGGTCTCCACGCCGAGTCACTCCAGGCTGCGGAACGGCGCGAGTTTGAACGGCCGGTAGAGGGGATCACCCACCAGCACCATTCGCCACGAGAGGTGTGGGAGGCTGAGAAAGTACGACTCCACCAGCGTGTACTGCCCCTCGGCCAGGTGGCGGAAGAAGATATCGGCCGGGGGGAAGGCGTCCGCGTAGGGCTCGGCCACCGGCCCCACGGTGGCGGTGACCCCGTCGGCGATGAGACGCGGGCACCAGTAGTCGCCTTCATGCAGGCTGCGGGCTTCAGACGACGCCAGGTGGACGGCGATGGCGCCCGGTGCCCAGTCGAACGCGTCGCGGAATTTCCCGAGGCGGTACCAGCCGTAGTAGAGCAGGGCGTCTGGACAGCCGCGCGGGCCGTAGAGCTTCTGCGTGTTCTCCAGGTCCGCGGGGAATGGGCTGCCGAGGAAATAGTGGTAGGCGCGCCGGAGGGCGTCGTCAAATCGCACGTACTGGGTCGTGGTCAGGCCGCGGGCATCGAAGTACGCTCGCCCGGCGGGCGGGACTCGTTCGGCGGCGATCGCCTTCTCCGCGAGGCCAATGGCCAGCTCAGGAGTCGGACCGTCGAGGCGCGCCGTGAGCAGTCCTCGGTGGGGGAGGCGAACCGCCATGGGTGGCCGGACATCGGCGCCGAACAAGGGATTGGGCAGCCAGCCGCGGATCGGGTGGTCGGCAAGCAGGAGTGTCAGCTCCGAGTCGACAGACGCGACGTCCGATCGGCCGTGACGCACGAGTCCTTCCCGCTGGTCGAGAAGGACACCAAGGTGTTCCGGGTCGGCTTCGCCCTCTTCCAGGAGGTCGAGACGATGATCGAGCTCCTCCACCTGGACTTTTGCCCAGGAATGGCGGTAGTCGGACTCGATCCGCAGGGGCACGCCGTAGGTCAGGAGCAGGCAGGAGATCTGCGTCCCATCGGGGTGTTGGGTCAGCCACTCGCGCAGCGGCGCCGCGAGTCGCCGGTCGAAGGTCTGGCGGTCGATCGATTCGGTGGCCGGCAGGGAGAGGCGGCAGAGGTTTGCTTGGGGAACCTTGCGGAGCTGCCGATAGCGTTCAGCAATGGCTAACGATTCAGGACTGTCGGCATTGGCGACGATGGCCACCTCGGCAGGCGTCAATGCGTAGCTCGACGTGGCGGCGACGAGAAGCCAGCCCGCGATGGCAGCTGCCCACCCGCCGGCCTCGGTTGTCTCTATCCTTCTACACGGTGGCATGCCAGTGTTGTTCCAGGTTTGGGTTGACGGGGAATGTAGCGTAGCCGTCTCATTCTTCGAACGCCGTGTAGACAGCCGAAGGTGGCTCCCGGGCGGTTCATCGATCTGCCGACTCCCGGCCGGCCGGCGCTGCTAAGTTTTCGCGTCCACCTTGGTCCGTAGATAGGAGAAGGGCAATGATGCCACACAGACTGGTCGCATGGGCGGTGAACATCACCGCGGCGGTGCTGATCCTCGTTCCGACACTGGCCGCCGGTGCGGGCCCGGACTACCGGATCGGCATCGACGACTCCGTGCAGGTGTTCGTGTGGGGCAATCCGGATCTCAGTGCGACCGGCGCCGTTAGGCCGGATGGCAAGATGTCATTTCCGTTGGTGGGCAACGTCTTCGTGCAGGGGATGACCACCGAGGAGCTGGAGGCGGTGGTGACGAACAAGCTCAAGGAGTACGTACGTGAGCCCACCGTTACTGTGATGATGGCCGGCATGGCCAGTTACGCACAGGACCATAAAATCACGGTTCTCGGTGAGGTGAATGGGCCCACCAGCATCCCGTACCGGGAAGGGCTAAATATCATCGACGTGATCATCGCGGCAGGTTGGTTCACTCCGTACGCCAGCATGAACAAGGTGACGATCGTGCGCAAAGAGGACGGGGTGGCGAAGAAGATCGATGTGCGGTTCAAGGACGTTTACAAGAAGCTCGATCTCTCGCAGATCATCGACATGAAAGACGGAGACCTCGTCGTCGTTCCGTAGCCACGAGAATCCCCCTATGGAAGTTCAGGCCAAACCTCTCGATCTCCGCGTCTACCTCGATCTCCTGTTCCGCAACCGATGGTGGGTGCTGGTTGCCATGATCATCGGCGGCATTGCCGCGGGGATTGTCGCGTACACCAGTCCGAAGATCTACGAATCGAAGGGCACCGTCTTGGTGGAGGACGACGACGTGCTCAGGACGTTGACGCGGAGCATGGCTGTGGCGCCATCCCTGACCTCAAAGATGCAGTTTCTCGAGCAGCGGCTGCTCACCCGCGACAATCTTACCCAGATTGCGCGCCGTCTTGATCTCGACCTGGAGGCCAGAACCCCTCGGGAGCTAGAGTTGCTGTTGAATGGGATGCGCGGTGATATCGCGATCCGCGCATCGGGACGTGGCCAGCTCATCGAGATCGCCTTCCAGCACGACGAGCCCACGGTGGCACGCGATGTCGTCGCAATGCTCACCGACATGCTGTTGGAGGCGAATCTTGGCGCCAAGCGCGTCGAGGCCCACCAGGCGTATGACTTCATCAATCAACAGCTCGAAATTTACCGGACCCGCCTGGAGGAGTCCGAGCGGCGGCTACGGGAGTTCAAACAGAAGAATCTGGTGGCGGCGGGGGTGGGCGCTGCCATGCCGGCCGGAGACGGCTCGGAGGACACAGCCCAGGTTGCCGCATTCGGGGACGTCAATCGGCTCGAACAGCATCGCGAGCAACTTTCCACGGTCGAGATCGCCCTCGGACAACTGAAGATGCAGCGGGCGGAGTTTGCCAAGCAGCTCGACCAGGAACCGAGATGGATCTCCGCGCAGCAAGATTACGGCTCCGGCGCAGGGGCGCCGACGTCCCAGAACGAGCAACGGATCGCGTCGCTGCAGTCTCAGATCGAGGACCTGCGCCTGAGCTACACCGATCGCCATCCGGCGATCGTCCAGCTTCAGGCCCAGATCGAGCAGCTGACGGCGGCCCAGAACACGGGAGGGGATGCTCTGTCGGAGGGCGGCGTGGACGACCTCGCGGAGCTCGGCGACCAGGTGCTCAACCCCACCTACGTCAGCCTGAAGGAGAAAATATCGGGTCTCGACGCGCAGATCTCCGCCTCGACCGCGGAGGCAGAGCAACTGCACGCCAAGATCGAGGGTCTGGAGAAGGTGATCCTCGATGTCCCACGCAAGGAGCAGGAGCTGGTCGCCCTGCGTCGCGATTACTCTGTCAACTCGTCGACCTACAACAACCTGCTGAAGCGGCTGGAAGAGGCGCGGGTTACCAAGGAGATGGAGGTGCAGGACCGGGGTGGCCGCATCCGGGTGATTGAGCCAGCGACGGTGCCATACAAGCCCGTCAAGCCGAACCGGGTGATGATTCTCCTCATGGGGCTCGGTGGTGGTCTCGCCGCCGGTTACGGCATCGGGTTCCTCCGGCACCTGATGGACAATACGGTTAAGTCGGAGGACGACGTACGTGGCCTCGTCGGGCTACCCGTTCTGGGACAGATTCCCACGATGATCACACACAACGATCGTCGTCGTCATCGTTTGACAAATCTCGCCTTTGGTACCGTCGCGTCATTTGCGGTGCTGGTCTTTGGCGGTGTGCTCTGGCTCGAATTGCGGGGTACGGGTCTTTATCCCATCAAGGCCTTTTTCGGAGTCTAGTATGAGCAAGATCGAAGAGGCCCTGGAGAAGGCCACGCGTCGGCGGCAGGGACTGCCTGCAGAGAGTCCGGCGCCCGGTGCGGCGGGACAGCTAGACAGCGGCGCGACCGAGCCGTGCCGTGTCGTGGAGGAGGTCGAACTCGATCAGCTTCATCTAGTGGAGAATCGGTTGGTTGTCGCGTCCTCCCCTTCCCTCGGTGCCAGCGACGCCTATCGCCAGCTTCGCGTCTCCCTGATGTTGGCCGCCGAGCAACAAAAAGTGTCCTTCGTGGTTACCAGTGCGCTGCAGGCCGATGGCAAGTCATTGACGTGTCTCAACTTGGGATTCGCCATCGCGCACGAGATCAGTCTCGATACCGTCGTGATCGATGCCGACTTGCGTCGCCCCTCACTCTCTTCATTCCTCGGCATTGCCCCGCACGTGGGTCTCGGAGAGTACTTGACGGACCCGTCGCTGACGATCGAAGACGCCATCATGCGAATAACGGATGGCCCCCTCTTCGTGCCGGCGGGTCGTATTCGCCTGCGCAATACTTCCGAACTTCTCGGTTCGGACCGCATGCGGCAGTTTAGCGAGGAGTTACGCCGGCTCTTTCCGGGAGCAATCATCCTCTACGACTCGCCGCCAGTGCTTCCCGCCCCAGACGCCATGGCGCTGGTGCAGTGGGTCGATGGCGCGATCTTCGTGGTCCGTGCCGGGAAGACGTCGCGCAAGGCATTGACCGACAGCGTTCGGCAATTCGGCGCTAACCGGATCGTCGGCGTGGTGGTCAATCACAGCGATCGTGGCTTCGGCTATGGCTACAATTACCGCTACTATTACGCCTATCGGGACGGTGCGGAGACCACCGATGGCGAAACGCCGCCAACTAGCCAGGCATAAGACGGCGGGATCGAGCAGGAGGGGGGATGGCGAAATCTTCGATAGAGCCTTCGCGGGCCGTGAGCGGCGTCGTCATGCTGGCGGTTTTTGTGCCCGCGCTTGCCGTCGCGGATATCTGGCGGTACACCAGTGACTGGGTTGATTTTTCCTGGAATGTGTCCGCTACCGAGACCTACGACGACAACATCTTCAATTCCGCGACGTCTGAAGAGGATGATTTCATCACCTCTCTTGGGTTCAACACCAGTTTTGTCGTCCGGCACCCATATGGCCAGTTCAACCTATACTACCGGTTCGATCAGAGCTTCTATCTGGATCATGATGAATTGAACGATACCGGCTCGTTTGCGGGCTTTGGTCAAAATCAGAATATATCTTTCGGTGACTCTCTGAAGCCGTCCCGCCGGGATGTCATCACCTACTTCGTAGGGCTTTCTCGCTCTCCCGAGACCTTGCACCTGGCTGGTCAGGAGCGGCGCTCCGAGCTGCAGGATGTGGATCTTGAAGGCATCGTGGTCGGTCAAGACCCATTAACTTCCGGATCCGCACGACTGAGTTACAATCACCAATTCGTAGTGCCGGTAAATTTTGGCCTCAATGGTGGGTACACCATCAGTGAGTACGATGCCCCGGAACGTAACGATAGTCGCACAACGAGTGGTGGGGCGAACCTTAGTTGGCGGATTTCACCCATCCGGTCGGTCGGCTTGAGTTATGGCATTTCGCTCATCGAGTTTGATCAATTTGAGCGCACGCGAACCGATACCTATAGCATCATCTACTACGATCAGCCTTCCCCGACATGGTCATTGACGGTATCCCTCGGGGCGAGTGTCAATGATACCCCGGACGACAGCGTGGACAACGTGACACCGGATATCGATATTCGCCTCCAGAAGGGTTTCAAACGCGGCTCAGGTATGGTCGGTTATTCGCGGTCGATAGGCACGTCGGAGGGGTTCGGCGGGGCGTCTGAGAACCAGGCATTTACCGCGGCGGGTACCTATCAGCATACCGATGTGTGGAGCTCGTCGGTAGCCGCGACCTTTTCGGAACGGCTGTCGGACACGACACGGACCGCCGATTCGCGGCGCTGGACGATCCGCTACAATACCGGGTATCCCGTCGGCAGGCTTCTGCGCCTCCGGGCCGGATACCTCTTCTCCCGACAGGAGATCGCCGGCCCGCGGGACTCGGCAGGCGAGGTCACTAATAACCAGGTCTTTGTTGGTCTCACGTACGGTGCAGACATACTTTAGTTGTGTGGAAAGATTATGTACCGGGAGTTTTTTGGTTTCCAACGAAAGCCGTTTCAGCTCACCGCTGATCCCGCCTTCCTGTACCTGAGCGCGACGCACAAGAAGGCCCTTGCGTACTTGCGTTATGGCATTGCCGACGCGGGAAATCTCGTCTTGTTGACCGGTGAGATTGGCGGCGGCAAGACGACTCTTCTGAAGTGGCTCATCGACGAGTGCGATGAGCACGTTGTCGTGGCGAAGGTGATGAATACTCGGGTAAGCGGTGATCAGCTTCTTGAGCTCATCGCGCTCGACTTCGGCCTCGACCCGCTCGGCAAGGACAAGACCACGATCCTTCACGAGCTGAACACCTTCCTCATCGAGCAGTATGGACGGGGTAGAAAATGTCTGGTGGCTGTGGACGAGGCGCAGAACCTCGATATCACGATGCTGGAAGAGCTGCGGCTGCTCTCCAACCTCGAGAGCGGCGCGGACAAGTTGTTGCAGATCATCCTGTGTGGGCAGCCGGAGCTACGGGATACGCTGAACTCGCCACGCCTGGAGCAGTTTAAACAGCGGATCAATGTCACGTACCACTTGGAGAGGCTGACGGCGGAGGAAACAGGGCATTATATCGCGCACCGTTTGAAGGTGGCCGGTGGGCAAGGAGTGGATTTCCAACCGGAGGCGGTGGCGGCGATCCACCGGTACGCGTACGGGATCCCGCGGCTCATCAACAAGGTCTGCGACCGGGCGTTGCTGTATGGATTCGTGGAGGAAAGGCGCGACCTCAATGGGGATCTGGTCGACGTGGTCCTCAAGGATATTCGCCAGGAGGAGGGCGGAGACACAGCGGCGGACCGAGAGGAAGAGGAGGTCGCACGCCGCCTGAGCGAGGCGACCACCTCCAGCGGTGGCCTCGATAGCCGGACGGCTTCCTTGCTGTGGAACCGTATGCAGGCCGTCGAGGATAATCTCGAGGAGGTCGCCAAGGCACAGGAGCAGATCCTCCGCGAGGTGCGCGGACTGCCCTTTCACCTGGAGCAGGAGCTACGCAAGGCTACCCAGGGCTTGGCGAAAACTGTCTCCTCGATCTGGGACAAAGTCGACTCCATGGAGGCGCGCCTTCGGGAGGTCGAGGCACGACAGCAAGGTGTCACCCGGGTGATCGAGGAGACAGGCACCCAGTGGTCGCGCACGAACGACAAGCTCGTGCCGTTGTTGGAGCAGATGAACCAGGTCCTGGATCGTCACGGCGCAATGCTGCGGCGGCTCTCGAGCCTCGATCTGAAAGAAGACCGGATGCTGGTACGGCTCGACGAGCTCTCCCGCCACCTCGACCGCCTCGAGAGCACGGCCACGGACGAGGGAGAGACGGCAGCCAAGGTGGAGGCGCAGGCCGACAGCGCCGCGGCCGACGCCTCGGATTCGGGGACGCCGCTGGAAGAGCTGGTGACGCCGAGCGCCACGTTGAGGCGTCGCGGCGGAGGATTTTTCCGCCGCAACCGGTAGGTATTTCATGCCTACCAACGCGTTGACCGTCGACGTGGAGGACTACTACCACGTCTCCGCCTTCGCCGCCCACATCCGGCGGGAAGACTGGCCATCGTTCGAGAGTCGGGTCGAACGCAATACCCACCGCCTGCTCGACTGTTTCGATGTCTACGGCATCCATGCGACATTCTTCGTGCTCGGCGTGGTCGCCGAGCAATTCCCCGCCCTGGTGACGGAGATCGGCAAGCGTGGCCACGAAGTGGCGTCCCATGGCTACGCCCATGAGCTTGTCTACAACCAGACGCCGCAACGGTTCCGCGAGGAGACGTTGCGCTCGAAGGCGCTGCTGGAGGACGTCACCGGCCGTGCAGTTCTCGGCTACCGTGCTGCCAGCTACTCGATCACGAGCCGTTCGTTATGGGCCCTGGAAATCTTGCAGGATGCGGGCTTTGTCTACGATTCCAGCATCTTCCCCATTCGCCACGATCGCTACGGCATCGTTGGCTTTCCACGGTTTCCGCACCGCGTCCGCGGCGAGAACGGTGCAGGAATGATCGAGTTCCCCCTTTCCACCGTGTCGCTCTGGGGACGTAACCTGCCCATCGCCGGGGGCGGCTACCTGCGGATCCTGCCGATCGCATTCACCCATTGGGGGATCGCTCGGGTAAACCGGCGCGAAGCACAGCCCGTGATCATCTACCTCCATCCCTGGGAGGTCGACCCGGATCAGCCGCCGCAGGCGGTAGGATGGCTCACCCGGTTTCGCCACTACCGCAACCTGAACCGCATGGAGGAACGGGTGACCGGACTGCTCAGCCGTTTCGAATTCAGTACAGTCGCGCGGGTGTTGGGGATCGAGAAAGGCGCGGACCGGTGACACGAAGCTTGGCCTTGAGGCCCACTGGCGATGGAGCGGATGCCGTCGTGGCGGTGGCGCCGGTGATCCGGGAGGTGGGTGAAGGGGAGCGGAGCCGCTGGCAGCGGTTCGTCGAGCGCCACCCGGATGCCACATTCTTCCACCAGTGGTCCTATCGCACCGTGGTCGAGCAGAGCTTTGGCCACCGTGCCCACTACCTGGCCGCAGAGCGTGGTGACGAGGTGGTGGGGATCCTGCCCCTATTCGAGATGAAGAGCGTCCTGTTCGGCCACTCCCTCGTCTCGGTGCCGTTCGCGGTCTACGGCGGCGCTGTCGCGGACGACGGTGTGGTGCACGCCGCCCTCTATGGTCATGCGCAGGAGTTGGCCCGGGACCGCGGGGTCGACTATCTCGAGCTTCGCTACATGATCGACTCGGGTCTGAGGGCACCCGATCATGATCTCTTCTACGGCTTCCGCCGGGAGATCTCGGCCGATCACGACGCCAATCTTCAGGCAATCCCACGCAAGCAGCGCCGCATGGTGCGTCAGGGGGAGAAGCACGGCCTGTCGACCCGTACGGGTCGCGCCGAGCTGGACACGGTCTACGACCTCTACGCGGAGAGCGTGCATCGCCTCGGCACGCCGGTCTATGGGCGGCGCTTCTTTCGCAACCTGCAGGACGTCCTGGGAGACCGGTGTCACTGCCTCACGGTGTGGCACGAGGGCACGGCGGTGGCAGGGGTGATGAGTTTTTTCTTTAAGGACCAGGTGCTGCCGTACTATGCCGGCTCGAAGAGCGAGTACCGTCACGTGGCGCCGAATGATTTCATGTATTGGCAGCTCATGCGTATTGCGGCTGGGCGTGGCGTGCGGACCTTCGATTTTGGCCGCAGCAAGCGTGACACCGGCGCGTTCGATTTCAAGGTGCACTGGGGTTTCGAGCCGCGACCGATGCCGTATCTCTTTTATGTTCCCAATGGCGGTCCCATGCCGCAGATCAACACCGCCAACCCCGGCTATCGCCGGCGGATCGAGTTGTGGAAGCGGCTGCCCCTGTGGCTGACCAAACGGTTGGGACCGCGTATCATTCGGATGATTCCGTAGTGCCGCCAGTGCCTTCCGTGGCCACGAGACGCCGCCGCTCCCTGCCAGCCGAACCGACCGACGGCGGTGGTGATACCTGCTCCCACGGCTGGCGAACGGGGACCGTCGCGGTGACCTCGCGGATGGTTGATTGCTCGACAAGAATAGCGTGGCCGATCGCCCTTCTTGGCGAGCGGTCTGGGCCGCCGGTAAGAGTAGCGGCGCCTCGGAGAACAGGCGGATAGCTCAGCGGTAGAGCGCCCCGATCACACCGGGGAGGTCGCAGTGTTCAACTCCTGCTCCGCCTACCATCCGAGCCAAGTGCGCGGCCGTCTCGACCCGGTCGCTGTCTGCATGACGGTGCTGGGGAAGATCGATGACGAATAGACGATAGTCGGCGCGACCCATGAAGATTCTCTTTCTTGCCCACCGCATCCCTGTGCCGCCCAACAAGGGAGAAAAAATTCGCGCCTTTCATATGCTCCGTCATCTCGGGCGCGAACATGCGATCGATCTCCTCGCCCTGGTGGATGATGCCCGGGACCGTGCACACATCGACCTTCTGCGCGGCGTGTGCCGACGGTGCGAGCTCGTGGCACATGGCGCTGCGTCGCAGTGGCTGGCGGTGCCCCGCGCCATCACCGGTGGTACGGCCATAACCCTGGCGAGCTTTCATTCCCCCGCGCTCGCCGAGATCGCACGGCGCTGGCAACGCGACAATGACTACGATGCGGTGCTCGCCTTCTCATCGACCATGGCTCAGTACGTGGGGACTGAAGGGCATTTCCAACGCGTGATGGACTTCGTCGACGTCGACTCCGCGAAATGGGAGCAGTACGCACAAGACGCGATGTGGCCGTTGAGCTGGCTCTACCGCCGGGAAGGCCGCCTGGTGGCGGCGTGGGAGGCCGAGGTAGCTCGGCGCTTCGACGTCAGCACCCTCGTCAGCGAGCCGGAGGCGGCGTTGTTCCGCAGCCGGGTGCCGGATGCGAGGGATGTACGGGTTGTCACCAACGGCGTGGCGGAGCAGTTTCTGGCAGATGGCTGGGAGCCACCGCGCCGGGTAGGCGCGGCTGCCGCCAACCTGGCCTTTCTCGGCACCATGGACTATCGGCCGAACATCGATGGCGTGGTGTGGTTCGGCAGGGCAATCTGGCCAACGGTAAAACAGGCGGTACCCGGAACCTCCTTCACCATCATCGGTGGGCGTCCGGCCGCGGCGGTGCGGCGCCTCGGCACGCAGTCGGGAGTGCGGGTGACGGGATTCGTCGATGACGTCGGCGCGCAGCTGGCCGCAGCCGACCTGTTCGTGGCGCCGCTACGCATCGCGCGCGGCGTCCAGAACAAGGTGCTGGAGGCCCTTGCCTTCGGGCTCCCCGTGGTGGCGACGCCGCAGGCGCTGGAGGGCATCGACGCGGAGCCCGGTCGCCATCTGCTGGTGGCCGCTGACCCGGACGGCTTTGCGGCGGCCGTCATCGGACTCCTCCGGCGACCCGACCAGGCGCGGGCCATGGGTCAGGCAGCGCGCCGTCACATGGCCAGCCACTATCGTTGGGAGCAGGCGTTGGCCCCCTTGATGGAGCTGTTCCGAGCATCCGAGCCGGTGGTGGTCGTGTGAGGGGGATCGCCGGTCTCCTCAGTACCGCGAGCGACATCGCCCCGGGGCTCGCGGAGGCATTTGCCACGGCGGTCGGGGCCGGAGCCACGCTCCTGCGCCCGGCACGCCATGTCGTGCTGGGCGCAGGCACCGGTGCCGATAGTCATGTCGCGGATGGCCGCTCGGCAGTGTCGGCGGGCGAGGTCGTCGCCCCGCCCGGTGGCCCGGCCGTGGCGACGGCGGCGCAGGTTGTGATCGCGGCGGCGAGCGGTGACAAGAGCCCGGCGGAGGCCTTGTGTGGCAGCTTCGCCTATGCCATGTGGGATGATCGGCGGCAAGAGCTTGAGCTGGCGGTCGACCGATTCCGATTTTCACCTCTGGTCTATGCGCGGTTCGGCGACGTGCTGGCATTCGCCTCGGACCTCCGGCTCCTGCGCGCCTTGCCCGGCTTCGACGGTGAGATCGACCCGATCGCCATGGTCGAGTATCTCAACCTGGCGGTGATCCCGGCGCCGCGCACGTTTTTCCGGGGCGCCCGGAAACTTCGCGCGGCCCACCGCCTACGTTTCCGCCGCGGCGCCGAGCCGGTGATAGAGCCGTACTGGCGGCTACATTACCGGGACGACGCGGGGGTGCCGGCGGCGACTCTTGCCGTACAGCTCCGCGAGGGGCTCGCGGAGAGCGTGCGGCGCCACGCCGCGGCCACGGATGGTACGCGGGTGGGGGCCTTCCTCTCCGGTGGCCTAGATTCCAGCACGGTCATCGCCTACCTCGCGGCGCTCGGTCCATGCGACGCCTTCTCCATCGGGTTTGAGGACGAGCGTTACAACGAGATCGACTACGCGCGCCTCGTGGCGCACCACTTCGGCGCTCGGCATCACGAGTATTTTGTCACGCCGGAGGACCTTGCCGATTCTCTGGAGACGGTCGTCTGCCACTTCGACGAGCCGTTTGGCAACAGCTCGGTCATCCCCACCTACTTCTGCGCCCGTATGGCGCGCGAGGCAGGGATCGACCTGCTCCTTGCCGGTGACGGCGGGGACGAGCTGTTCGCCGGTAACGAGCGTTATGCCACGGACCATCTCTTTCAGATGTACGGCCGTGTGCCTGCGTTCCTGCGCCGCGGACTGCTAGAGCCACTGCTCAGTAATGACCTGTCGTGCACCCTGCCCGGGATAGGCAAGGTGGGGCGCTACATTCGCCGTGCCCGCCAGCCCAACCCGGACCGGATCCTTTCCTATGGCCTGTTTGTGGACGGTCATCGCGCAGAGGTCTTCCAATCCGACTTCTTGGCCGCGATCCGTGACTACCGCGCCGTCGACGCGGCGCGCGCGATCTATGCCGAGGGCGACGCCGCCGGCGAGCTCGGCCGGCTGCTGCTCTTCGACCACCAGCTCACCCTGGCAGACAACGACCTGCGCAAGGTGGGCGAGGCGACCGAGCTCGCCGGGGTGCGGGTGCGGTACCCGATGCTCGATCGACAGATCGCCGAGCTAGCCGGCCGAGTCCCGGCGCACACCCTGATGCGTGGCACGCGGCTCCGCGCCTTCTACAAAGAGGCCCTCGTGGAGGTGTTGCCAAAGGCGGTGATCGACAAGCAAAAGCACGGCTTCGGCCTGCCGTTCGCAAACTGGCTGCGGACCGACCCATCATTGCGAGATCGGGTCGCCGCGTCCCTGGAGAGCGACAATAGTCCCCTCGCACCCTATGTCCGCCCAGCATTCCTCCGCCACCTTCACCGTGCTCATTTAGACGAGACGGAGCCGTACTATGCAGAATTGTTATGGCCATTCCTCGCCCTCTCCATCTGGCTCGCGGGGGAGTAGGATCGCCGGCATGAGCCTCCGCTACCGGGCCCTATGCGGGCAGACGCGCATGCGGCGCCCGCGATTTCTATGCGCGCTGGTGTTGCTGGCGATTGGCGTGGCGACCGCACCGGCGATCGCGATCGACTTCTCGAAGGTCCCGCCGCCCGAGGCCAGACCGCCCGGTGTACCCCTCGGCTGGGTCCATTGGTGGGCGGCCCTCGAGTACATGAAGGAAGGGAACTGCCTCGCTGCCATCAACGAGTCGAGTTACCTGCTCAAGAATCCGCAGTTCAGCGACGCGGTTCACAGCCAGAAGACCTTGATTCTCCACGGGGAATGTTACGAACGGCTGGGCCGTCTGGACCTGGCATTCAAGGCTTACCTGCGGGCCTTGAAACAATTTGGCAAGAACGAAGATGCCTTTCTGCGGCTCGGGGATCTCTATCTACGGGAGCAGAACCCGAAGGCCGCCATCGCCGCCTATCGCGGGGCCGTGCGGATGAACGAAGCGAGCGTCCGGGGGCAGTCGGGGTTGGCTGTGGCGCTCCTCGCGATGGGGAAGACCGAGGAGGCGGCGGCGGCGATCGCTCAGGTAGAGGAACTCGGCGGCGATGTCGATGAGCTTCGCAAACAGCTTTCCGCCGCCACGCATTAGCGCAGCGTCTGTCCATGGTTACGACCCCGGCCGGCCCGATCTTCGTGGTGGGGTGTCCCCGTTCCGGGACCACCTTGTTGCAGTACATGCTCCGCGCCCACCCGCGTATCTCCATGGCGACAGGGGAGTCGCATTTCATCATCCCGCTGTCACGACGCCTGGCGGAGTTCGGCGATCTCGCCTCACCGGCGGGGCAGCGACAAGTCCTCGCGGCGATGGAGGCCCAGAGCCGGGGCTTCTTGGAAACCGACCTGCACGGGATCCGTTACGACCGTGAGCACCTGGTCACCCGTCTTCAGCAGCTTGGGGTCTCCACCTATCCGGCGCTGATCGATGCCCTGTTCATGGAAAACGCCCGCGGCGAGGGCAAGGAGCGGTGGGCGGACAAGACGCCGTGGTATGTCCTGCACATGGACCGCCTGCTGGAGCTATTCCCGGACGCGCGGTTCGTCCACCTCATCCGTGACGGGCGCGACGTCGCCCTGTCTCTGTTTCGCCGGCGCCACGATTTTCAGGTGTACAACACCTACTGTGCCGCCCGTTACTGGGAGATCTATGTGGCACGCGGCCGGGAGATCGGCGCGCGCCTCCCGTCGGATAGGTATCAGGAGTTCTACTACGAGCAGTTGATCAAGGATCCCAAGCCGCTATTGCAGCGGCTCTGCGCATTCCTGGGTGAGCAGTACTCGGATGAGTTGCTCAATTACCAAAAGGCCGGCGAGGTCGGGCGGAAGCCGGCTAAGGCCGATGCGTCCGCGGCCAGCAAGACGCCCTTGTTGAGCGGTCCGATCGTTGCCGACAACCATAACAAGTGGGAGCGGGAGTTTAGCGAAAGCCAGCGCCGGCTCTTCGAGCACGCGGTGGGGGATCTGCTGAGCGGGCATGGTTATGCGGTGAAGTACCCGCAACGCCCCATCCCGCTCCTTACCAAGGCCGCCTATCGCGGCCACAACCGACTCGTGCAGTGGCTGGCGAAGCGTCCTTGAACGGTGTAGGTCATCCGACCCAGTCTGCGCGTCGCGGGCGAGTTTCCCGGCGCAGCCATCCGCGGCGCCTGCGGCGGCAGGCCTATGCCGGACTCGCCCTCAGCCTGTTGCTGATGGTCATGGGCGACGTCTGGGTGGATCGCCACCAGGGAGAGATCCTCCTCTACACGCCGCCCGCGGAGAGCCAGTACCGGGTGAAACCGGAGGCCTTTCGGGAGTGGTTGGCGACCAGTGCCATTGCCCTCGCCTTTGTCGGCACCTCTCGGGCCCATGCCGCCTTCAGCGCCCGGCGCGCCACGCAGGATCTGCCCCAGACACCGGGCAAGAAGGCGGTGGTCTTCAACTATGGGCTCGATCATGGTCAGTTCTACGAGGTGCAGCACACCATCCGCGAGATCGCGACCCTGTCGCCCGCGACCCTGATCGTGTGGGGCGTCAGCGACGTCTCATTTGTCGCAGAGCCGAGCCTGGCACCGGCCTATGCGTGGTCATTCCGCGACCTCGCAGGGTTTCTGTGGCGCGGCGACGGGAGTGGCCGAGCGAAGCGCGCGGCGTTACAGGTCTATCTGGAGGCGCGCGCCGGGCGCCTTTGGGAGGCGTTCGGATTGCGACGGCAGCTCCGAAACTACTTAGCCGAACGGGTGGAAGGGCGGCTGCCGGCCACGCTCCACGGAGCGATTGGTATGCCATCCGAGGTGCGGGGACGGTGGGCACGGGAAAACCGGGAGATCTATGCGGACCGGACGGGTGACGCACCGACGATGCGATCCCGCGAGAGCGAAGGTTGGACCGTCGACCAGTGGTGTGCACATCAAAAGCTCACCCTAGACGAATGCATGGCCCGGAATGCCCCGCAGCCCCCATCTGATTGGATCGGTCCCCATGGCTGGGCGGAAGTGCGTGCGACCGCGGAATTGGTACGGCGACATGGCGGTCGTCTGGTGCTGGTGGAGATGCCACGCCCGCCGATTTTCCGCGCGAGCGTCGCCGATGGCTGGTCAGCGGCCTATCACCAGTTGATCGCCCGGGCCGTGGACGAGTCCGGTGCTACGCTCCTGACCCTCCCGGGCGTCGAGGCGGTGGACGGCAATGAGTACTTTTCAGACCACTCGCACCTGAATACCCGCGGCCAGGCGATCTTCACCGATCTGGTCATGGCCCGGCTCATGGATGAGGGCTACCTGGCCGATCGTGATCTGCCGTCGATGGCGTCGGCCGGCGCCGGGGGAGGGTGAGATGCTATTCCCGAGCATCGAGTTTCTAGTCTTTCTACCGGCAGTGTACCTGCTGTGCTGGATGGTTTGGCGCCGGCGCCTCAAGCACATGGTGCTGCTGGCCGCGAGCTACGTGTTCTACGCCGCGTGGGACTGGCGGTTCCTGGGGCTCATCCTGTTCTCCACCGTCGTCGACTATGTCGTCGGTGGGCGATTGTACCTAGAAACGACGCCGGAGAAGCGGCGTCGGCTGCTGTGGATCAGCCTAGCCGCCAACCTCGGACTGCTTGGTTATTTCAAGTACGCCAACTTCTTTCTCGACTCGGCGGTACGTCTTCTCCACGCCTGCGGGTTCACGGAGGTTCCACCGACGACCTTGGCGATCGTCCTGCCGGTCGGGATCAGCTTCTACACATTTCAGACCCTGAGCTACACGATCGACATCTATCGGGGGAATCTGCGGCCTAGCGACTCGTTCCTGGAGTTCGCCCTGTTCGTCGCGTTCTTTCCCCAGCTGGTCGCCGGTCCAATCGTGCGGGCATCGACGTTCCTCCCGCAGCTGGGTCGAGACAACCGGGTCGACAGCATGCGCTGGCTCAGCGGCGGCGCGCAGTTCACCCGCGGCTACGTGAAGAAGGTGCTCATCGCCGACCGGGTCGCGCCGTACGTGGACGCGGTGTTCAGCCACCCGGCGCAGTACCAGGGCGCGACCCTATGGGCGGCGGCGTTCTGCTATGCCGTGCAGATCTACTGTGACTTTTCCGGCTACTCCGACATGGCCATCGGCGTCGCGCGTACCCTGGGATACAGGTTGCCGAAGAACTTCGACGCGCCCTACCTCGCAACCAGCATTCAGGACTTCTGGCGCCGCTGGCACATCAGTCTGTCGACGTGGCTGCGCGATTATCTCTACATCCCCCTCGGCGGCTCGCGGTGCGGATTCCGTGCGGGCAATCTGGTGATCACCATGCTCCTCGGGGGGCTGTGGCACGGCGCGAACTGGACCTTCGTCGTCTGGGGCGGCTACCACGGGGTGTTGCTCATGCTCCATCGGGGCTGGAAGCGACTCGCGGACCAGCATGAGTGGATCGCCGCGTTGCGCCGTCAACCCTGGTGGGGCGCCGTCGCCTGGGCCATCACCCTGATCTCGGTGCTGATCGGATGGGTCTTCTTTCGCGCGCAAACCCTCGGCGACGCGGTGCTCATGGTGCGACGCATGTTCCTCCCGGTGCTCACCCTGGAGCCGTGGGTGAACAAGGTGGGCGTTGCTGCGGGGCTCGCCCTCCTCGTGTGGCAGTATGCGCAGCGTACGCCTGCGCTCCGCGCAGGGCTCCGCTCCGTACCCGTCACGGTCACCGGCGCGACCATCGCCATGGGCATCGCCGTCGCACTGGTACTGGCCCCGGAAGGGGCGACGCCGTTCATCTATTTTCAGTTCTAGCGACGGTATCGTCGGGCATCGCCTTCCAGTGGGAGAAACGTGAGCGGGAAAGACCTCGGACGGGAAATGCGGGTCGGGGCGGTCTGGGCCTACTTGCAGACGGGTCTCTCCACGGTGTTTCAGTTCGCGTCGGGGATCGTGTTGGCACGGCTCCTGGACCCCGACGATTTCGGCGTGTTCGCTGCGGTCACCGCATTCACCGCGATTCTCTTGCAGCAGGTCGCCTTCGGCCTCTCCTCCACCCTGCTGCAGGCCAACTCGCTGGAAGACCATCAGTGGAATAGCGCCTTCTGGTTCATGGAGGCCGCGGCCGTGGTCGCCACGGTGGTGGTGTTCGCCACAGCGGATTGGCTGCAGGCGTTCTACAACGATCCCCGCTACGCCCAGGTCATGCGCTGGATGTGCGTCAATTTCTTCATCATGCCGTACATGACCATCAACGGCAGCCTGCTGCGGCGCCGGATGGACTACCGGACGGTGGGGCAAGTACAGATCGCGGCGGGGATCCTCGCGCCGTGCGCCAGCATCGGCACGGCCCTCCTCGGTTGGGGGCCATATAGTCTGGTCACCGGTGGGATCGCGGCGGCGCTCTCGTCGACGCTGTTGATGGCGCGCAAGGCGCCGTGGCGGCCGCGCATCCACTTCTCATGGCAGGGATTACGGCCGCTCCTGGCGCGGGCATGGCGGTTTCACCTGAACGCCACCCTGAACCGTATCGCGAGCCGGGTGGACAACATTTTCGTCGGTAAGCTCGTTGGGCTGAACAGCCTGGGCCTCTACACCAAGGCGTTTTCCCTCGCCCGGCTGCCGCTGGAGCAGGTGACGATCCGTGTCTACCAGATCATCTTTACCGGCCTGTCGCGCATCCAGAGCGACCGCGACCGGACGATCAGCGTCTACCAGAAGGCACTCTGTGCCCTCAGCACCGTCACCTTTCCTATGCTTCTCCTGATGGTGCTGGTGGGGGAGGGGCTGGTGGTGAATCTCTACGGGGAGAAGTGGGCCGGTGCCGTGTGGCCGATGCGGTTGATGGCGATCGGCGCCTTTGCCTCGGTCCTCAGTGTGACCCTGGGAGCACTCGCGGACGCCCAGGGGTTGATGGCCCGGGAGACACCGATCGAGGGCCTCAATATACTCATGACGATCGTGGCCGTGCTGGTCGGTAGCCGGTGGGGGCTGCCCGGCGTGGCGACGGGTATCGCGGTGAAGGCCATGGCGATGCTGCTCCTGATGCAACGCCTGCTCGCCAGCTCGGCGCTAGGGCTCGGCTGGCGAACCCTGGTCGAGCCGGTGTGGCCCGCCGTGGTCTCGACGGCGGCAGGCGCCGCAGGGGGGATGGTGGCGATACACGTCTTGCAAGACCACTACTCGGCGCGCGATCTTTGGTTCATGGTGGGGGTCATGGGTGTCGCCATCACCACCTACGCCGTGATCTGGGCGATGTGTGTGCGATGGGCGAGAAACAGCGAGCCGTTGCAGACCACCGCCGGGCTGGTGTGGGGCGTTGTGCGTCGCCTGCTCGGCTTGAGACGCGGTGGTCGTGTGGGGACGGATGCCGCATGAGTAATGTCGCGCCAACCCGCCCGATCGTTGAGATCGGCGACGGTATATCGGGCACGCCGCCTTCCCCCGACGTGATCTCGCGCTATCTGTTGCACAAGGCCGTGGCGAGTCCCGCAGCGCGCTGGCCCGTGGTGTTGATGTACCACGCCATCGACGCGCCGCGGCGCCGGTCCGGTTGGTCGTGGGCGATCACCGCCGATCGCTTCGCGGGCCATCTCGACCTGCTGACCGACGCCGGGATCCGAACATTGCGTCTGGATCAGGTGGAGGCGGCCGGTGGGCTCGGACCGTCCGTGGTCATCACCTTCGACGACGGGTACGCCGACAACCACCAGTGGGCCTTGCCGGCCCTGGCGGCGCGTGGTCAGACCGCCACGTGGTTTATCCCGAGCGCCACGGTGGGGAGAAACGCCGACTGGCTCGACGGCGGCGACGAGGGTCGACCGCTGATGGACCGCGATCAACTGAGCGAGCTCCTCGCAGCAGGTATGGAGCTCGGCGGCCACGGCCGCAGCCATCGTCCCTTGACCGGCCTAGCGCCCGACGAGGTCGAGCGGGAGGTACGGGGCTGTCGAGACGATCTCGAGGATCTCTTCGGGATCGCCGTGGCGAGCTTCGCCTACCCGTACGGGAGATACGATGCCACGACGCGCGCCGCCGCTAGCAGTGCGGGTTACCGCTATGCGTGTACGACTCGCCCGGGACGGTGGGGCAGGGGGAGTGACTTGTTGCAGGTGCGGCGGGTAGCGGTGTTTGCCGATGACACCCCGGCGCGTCTGGCGCGCAAGCTGTGCTTCGCCGACAACGACGTGCGGTGGCGCACCATCGCTGGCTACTACACCAGCCGCATTCAAGCACGGATGATGGGATGTGGCCGATGACCGATCGCGCCATGGTGCCCACGATCTCGGTGGTGATGCCGTGCCACAACGCGGCTGCGTCGGTGGGCGCCGCAATCGGGAGCGTCCTCGCCCAGACATATGCCAGCGTGGAGCTGGTGGTCGTCGACGACGGCTCCACCGACGGCTCGCACGAGGTGCTGCAGGGTTTCGGCAGCCGAATCGTGACAATCCCCCAGGAGAACCGCGGCCCGGGACCCGCCCGAAACCGTGGCATCGCAGCGGCCAGCGGCGAGCTACTCGCCTTTCTCGACGCGGACGACTACTGGCGCGACGACTGCCTCGCACGCCTGTGCGACGCCCTCCAGGCGAGTGACGCCGACATCGCGTATTGCGGCTGGCAGAATGTGGGCGCCCCCGGCGGACGCGGTGAGCCGTACATCCCACCCGACTATGAGGCCCAGGACAAGGTGGAACGATTCCTCGCCGGCTGCCCGTGGCCGATCCACGCTTGCCTGCTGCGCACCACCCAGGTGCGTGCGGTCGGTGGCTTCAACGAGCGCTGGTCCACCTCCATGGACTATGACCTGTGGCTACGCCTCGCCACACGCCGGCGACTGGTGCTCGTGCCGGAGGTGCTCGCCTTCTATCGCCACTATGGGGAGACCCAGATCACCCGCAACCGCGCGAAGGTGGCGCGCAACCACTGGCGGATCCAACGATCGTTCATAGAGTCCTGTCCGGAGGCGGTCGCCCATCTCGACGAGCGCCGCCTGCGCGAGCTGATCGAAGGCGAGGTGTTGCGCCGTGCCTATACCTGCTTCTGGGCGCGAGACCTGGCCGGGGCACAAGCGATCTTTCGCCTGGCCCTGCGGGTCGGCGGTTGGCGGGTGCGGGACTTGAAGTACCTGATGGCGAGCCTCCTGCCATCGCCGTGGTTTCGCGCGCTGGTCGCCGTGGCGGACGGCGCGGCGACGGAGGAGTGAGATTGACACCGGAGGCTACGCTACACGAGCCGTCATCGGACGTGGCGACCCTTACCGTGGCGATCTGTACCTACAATGGCGGTGATCGTCTCGGGCCGCTGGTCACTGCTTTGCGACAGCAGGCGACCACGGTCGACGGCGTGCGCGTCGAGATCCTGGTGGTGGACAACAACAGCACCGATGCCACCCCGGCGGTGGTGGCCAGCTTCGGCGAGGATGGCGTACCCGTGCGCCGCGTGTTGGAGAGCCAACAGGGGATCCCCTTCGCACGGAACCGTGCCGTGGCGGAGGCGCCGGGCCCGTACCTCGCGTTCATCGACGACGACGAGCTGCCGCGCCCGTGCTGGTTGGCAACGGCCCTGGACGCCCTGCGGAACGAGGGCGCGCAGTGCGTCGGCGGCAAGATCGAGGTCGTGTTCCCGGGCGGGGAGCGGCCGCGCTGGATGATCCCCGCGGTCGAGGCATTTCTCGGCCGGATCGACCATGGCGATACTGCCGCCTGGGTGACCGACACGTCGATACCGATCTACAGCGGCAACGTTGCCTACGATGTCGCGAGCCTCGGCGGCCAGCTGCACTTCGACACACGCTACAACCGCGCCGGCGCCGGCATCGGTGGCGGCTCCGACGGAATCCTCTTCCGGCAACTGGTCGGCGCGCGCGCCCGCCTCCGCTACCGGCCGGAGATGGTGATCGAGCACCACGTCGGCGGCGACAAGCTGCGGCGGCGTTACTTCCTGCGCCTGCACTTCAAGGGGGGCGTGCGCCACGGTGCCTACCAGTATCCAGACTACCGGCGCCAGGTGCTGGGAGTGCCACCGTTTCTCGTCGTTCAGGCCGTGCGCCAGGCGGGAAGGGCTCTGAAGTTGTTTGCGCGTCGGGACCCTTACGCCCTGCGTCAGACGATGAACCTGACCTTTGACCTCGGCTGCATGGTGGGTTGCTACCGGCGCTGGCGTGGCCGCCATGGGTGAGCGCCGCCCGCGAGTGGTGCTGGTCGTCGGTTCGGGGCGCAGTGGCACCTCCTGGCTCGGCCAGATGGTGCAGGCGGCGGGGCCGTACATCTCGGTCTTCGAGCCGCTCCATCCGAGTCACGTCCCGGAGGCGGTGCCCCTGTGGGGCCGGTATCTCCGGCCGGATGGGTCGTACCCACCCTGCGAGCGATTCTTCGACCGCCTGGTCAGCGGTGGCGGACTGACGCGGTGGAGCGACCAGGAGAACCCAGGCGCCGGCAGCCGCTTCCACCCGGCACCGTGGATGCGGCGTGTATTGCGGCCGCCGCGGGTGATCAAGATGATCCGCGCCAACCTGATGCTCGGCTGGCTGCGGCGGCGCTACCCGATCCCCGCCGTGTACGTGGTGCGCCATCCCGCGGCGGCCATCGCCTCGTGGCTGAAGCTCGGCTGGGGTGGACGCCTCGACCGCCTTTCTGCCCAGGCCGATCTGATCGCCGACCACCTCGCTGGCCGTCATGTCCGGTGGAAGGTCGCCGACCCGGTGGAGGCGCTGGCCACGCGGTGGGCGATCGAGAACCTCGTGCCCATCTCTCAGATGCGAGGCGAGGGGTGGACCGTGGCGACGTATGAGGAGCTGCTCGCGGATCCTTGCGGGGAGGTGACCCGGGTGCTCGGGGAGCTCGGACTACCGTTCACGCCGCAGGTCGCTGCGGCCATTGATCGCCCGTCGATCAGTACCCACGACCACTCGACGTCCGGCCCGGCGGCACGGCGCCTCAGCCGCTGGCAGACGGAGCTGAGCCGCGGGCAGATCGACACGATCCTCCGGGTGGTGCATGCCTTCGAGTTCGGCCTCTACGGCGAGGAGCCGATGCCCCTGGGCTCCTTGCGGCGCTGGGCTCGGGAGGGCGAGTGGTAGATGGGCGCCACGGGTGGCGCCCATCCACCCGGAGACGGTAGCGATCAGCCCGCGGTTTGGGCAGCGCTCGCGGCCACCGGGGGCAGGACCTCATACACTCGGAGTGACGGTGCGAGGTTGATCCACAGCTCCCTTGGGTGGCGCAGCCACCCGGGGACGACGGGATCGAAGGTGGCGGCAAGGCGGAAGGGGCCGGAGCCGTCCAGGAGGGCGAGATAGAACTGCCGCTCATGGGGGGACTCGGGATCGATGCCCGGGCGATCGAGCACATACTCGCGGGCGGTGTTGAGGTTGATCACCACGTACTTCGATCCGCGCCGCGCCGGCCCCTCGACGGATGTGTCGAAGGTAGCCGCACGGCTCGCCAGCCATTTGCGATCCTTGTCGACCCAGGTCTCGATCTCCTGGCCTTGCATCCCGGCGAGCCGCACGCACAGCTCGTGGAGATGGCGGATGCTGGAGTCGTGGTCGCGCAGCATGTCGCGATGCATCTCGTAGCTCTCGGCCTGGAAGTGCGGGCGGGTCACCTCCTGAAATCGCGTCGCCGCCGTGAAATAGGGGCGGTGGTTCAGCAGCGTCTCCACTCCATCGCGGTCCGCGGTGTGCTCGTCCAGCCACTTCGCCAGCGCGACGCGGGTGTCGGCGGCAAAGCCGATCCCAAGACCGACGACCAGTGCCACCTGGGTTATCGCCGCCAGCCCCATCACCGCGACGGTGGCGGCGCGCAGGCGTGGCAGGTCCAGACAGCGGCTCGTCAGGAACCCGATCGCCACCGCGAGGGTGCCGACGATCGGCACCACGTAGCGGATGGTGGCCACGTGTTGGCCGAGGAAGAGCGCGTAGTACGGGACGATCGACAGGACCAGCAGCAGCCAGGCCGCCGGCTCCCCGCGGGGGACGCGGGGTGCGGCCAGCATGGCGAGACCGACGATCCCCAGAAACGCCGTTCCTGGTCCGATCATATCCCGGACCACCGCGGGAAGGGTCCAGAGGGCCAGGGGTAGATACAGATCGCGGGAGTTGTTAGCCAGGGTATCGGCGGTATAGGCGGGGAGCCAGGATAGGGGGGCGCCGGTGACCAGGGGGGTGGTCAGAAAGAAGGTGAAGACGGCAAGTGCGCCAAGGGCGATGGCGCGCGGCCCCGCGCGGCGGGCCGGGAAGAGGAGGAAGCTTGCCGCCATCGGTGCCACGGCGATGATCCCGCCTACATACTTGACCCCGGCGGCCAGCCCCGCGGCGCCCGCGGCGAGCCACAGCAGGGAGGGCGTCTCCCGCTGCCACGCTAGCGCGGTGAGGGTCGCGGCCGCGGTGTACCAGAAGGCGTGGACCAGATCGACCTGGGGGATGTGCGACCACGCCACAAAGCCTGGTGCGAGGGCCACCATGCCCATCGCGAGGAACGCCGCGCGCCGGTCGGCGAACAGCGCATTGGAGAGGGCATAGACCATGGCGACAATCCCTACGCCCTTGATGGCCCAGAGCACGCGGGTCAGCAGGTACATCAGGCCCTTGGCGGTCACCGGATCAAGCGCCAGCGCCTTTTTCAGGGCGGTGATCGGCACGACGCACAGGAGCAGCACCTCCTGATAGCCGAAGGCCCCCCAGTAGCGGACGCCGGGGTCGAGGGTGCGGTGCCACAGCATATTGATGGCACGCCGGGTGGGATCGTGTTGATCGAAGCTGGTCGGCCAGCCCCACCACACCCCCCAGAAGAGGACGATGGCCGAGAGCCCCAGGACGACATAAAAGGCGCGGCGATATTCGCGCTGCGCGTGGCCGACAGTGTCGATGTTTTCTTGCGGCATCGAGTAGTCCGGGCTATCGGGGGGGAGGAGATTCCGGTGGTCTTGCGCCTAGGGAGGGCGAAACGGATCTTCTAGTTTCTCGGCGAATCTTCGCCCGTCGGCGAGAAACAAGGAAGCCGAGGTGTACGACACCATGGCGGTCGCGGCAGGTCGACCAGGCGTCGCCGTGGCGTGCGGGTGCCCACCCGCGGGTGCGCAATCTATCGTTGCGGGCCGATAGATTGACCGGCGCCCATGGCCCGCCGCACGCAGGCGTGATATGACCCGGCGTCTTCAGTGGGACCCCCCATGGACGCGACCATCATCTTATGCACCCATGACCGGGCGGCCCTCCTGGAACGCGCCCTTGCCTCCCTGGCAGCCACGGTCGCCCCGGTTGGGGTCAATATGGAGACCGTGGTGGTGGCGAATGCCTGTCGCGATGCGACGGCCCAGGTGGTCCGATCGTGGCAAGATCGGGGCGTGATCTCCAATCTACGTCTGCTGGAAGAGCCGCGCCTCGGCAAGTCGCATGCCCTGAACCGAGGGGTCGCAGAGGCGGCCGGTGACCTGCTGATCTTCGTCGACGACGATCACCGCGTCGCGCGTGACTGGCTGGCGACTGTGCTTGCCGCGGCCCAGGCGGCACCCGAGATCCCCTGTTTCTGTGGTCGCATCGTCCCGGACTGGGATGGTAGCGAGCCGTCGTGGGTCCACGACCAGGGTGAGTACCGCATCCGCCCGTTCCCGGTCCCCAACTTCGATCTCGGACCGGAGCCGTGTGACGTCGCGCTCCAAGGGTTCTTGCCGGGCGGGGGGAACCTGTTCTTCCGGAAGACCGTCCTGCGCACGGTCGGTGGGTTCGACCTGCACCTGGGTCCGCGCGGCCATGACCTGGGCGGCGGCGAGGACGTGGCGTTCGTGGTACGGGTGCTGCGGGCCGGTCTCCCGATTCGCTACATTCCGGGTGCGCTCCAGTACCACTATGTCGATCCACAGCGGCTGACGTGGCGTTACATCGTGCGCAAGGGTTATCAGCGCAGCCGCGACCTGCGCTGCTCCACCCCGGCACCGCCCGGCCGGCAGCTCGCCGGCGTTCCGGCCTACCTCGTCCCGCAGCTCTTGCGCCAGCTCTGGCGTGTGGCAGCCACCCTGGACACCGAACGGCGGCGCCACTTTTTGGTGCGCAGCGCCGCGACCTGCGGAGAGATCGCGGGGTACCGTCAGGCGCGTCGTGCGGTCCGGGCTGAGGGGACCCGTCAGGCGATCGAGGGCCGGCGGCGATGATGGACAGGCGCAGGGACGGCATCGCGGACAAGATCGACAAGACCGCGCGTCATTACGGTCGCCGTCTCGTCCAGGGGTGCCGGGATTTGTGGTGGCCATGGGTGGGCCGGGGCGCGCTGCGGCGGCCGGTGCTGGTGGTCGGCTGCTCGCGGTCCGGGACCACGGTAACCTACAAAACCCTGTCGCTGGCGCCGGACATCGCCACCCTGAATCGCGAGGCGCACGTATTCTGGGAGTCGCTCCATCCTGCCGCGGAACGCGGCTGGCAGACCCATGAGCTGACTGCCGCCGACGCGACTCCTGGCGACCGCGAGGCCGCGCTGCGTTACTACTACCGCTTCCTCGGCGCCCGCCGCTTCGTGGACAAGACCAACCAGAACGGCTTCCGCATCCCGTACCTGGAGGCCCTGTTCGATGAGCCGTACTTCGTCTTAGTGAAGCGCAGTCCGGGCGACAACATCCACTCGTTGATCACCGGCTGGGGGCGACCGGAGGAATACGGCGACTGGTCGGCGGGGCTGCCCGCGGAGGTGCGCGTCGATGACGGGCGATACCGGCGCTGGTGCTTCTTCCTCTTCGATGGTTGGCGCGACTATCTCGACGCCCCGATCGAAGAGGTGTGCGCCCGCCAGTGGCAGGCGTACAACGACGCGGTGTTGGCGGCACGGCCCGGAATCCCGCCGGAGCGCTGGGTGGAGGTGGTGTACGAGGAGTTGCTGGAGGATCCGGTCGCGGTGTTCGCGACCGTGTTCGATCGGGTGGGCGTGGAGCTCAGCGCCGTGGTTCGGCGCCACTGCGAGACCGTCATCTCGCGGCCCTACAATGCCTTTTCGCGTCCCGAGCGCGACAAGTGGCGCCACAGCGCGGATCGCGAGCGGATCGAACGGGTGCTGCCGATGGTGGCGGAAACGGCGGTGGCCCTCGGTTATTCCGAGGAGGTCGTGGCATGACGCCGGTCGGTGGCATCGCCGTCGCGCTTATCTCCCTGTGGGTGGTCGGCGTGCTCGTGATCGTCACGACCCGGCGTGCCTTGCTGCGGGCGACGTGGCGGGAGCCGTACGTCGACGATCCGGTGGTGATCCTGGAGAGCGACGACTGGGGACCGGGACCTCCAGAGCACGCCGAGTCCTTGCGCCGGCTATTGCACGTGCTTGCTGGCCACCGGGACGGGGTCGGGCGACCCGCCGTGTTGACCGCCAACATGGTGCTGAGCGTCCCGGATGGCCCGGCGATCGTCGCCGGTGGGTATCGCGGCTACGCGCGGCGTGAGCTGGACGTCGCCTTTCCCGAGCTGTTTGCTGCGATGCGCGAGGGGCGGGCAGCCGGCACCTTCTTCCCCCAGCTCCACGGCCGCGAGCACCTCAACCCGGAGGCGCTGGTGCGTCGCGCCCGCAACGGGGACGTCGCCTTGCGCGCGCTGCTGGAGATCCCGAACTGGAGCGACTGGGAGGGCCTCGACTCGCCCCTCCAGGGGCACTTCGTGGATGGTAGCGAGCTCCCTACCCGACCGGTGGCCGCGGATCAGCAGCGGGTCATGGCGGCGGAGGGCGTGCGCGTATTCGCACGCGCCTTTGGTGAATCGCCAGCCAGCGCGGTGGCGCCGTGCTATCTGTGGAATGACGATACGGAGGCGGCCTGGGCCGCGGCAGGGGTGCGGTACATCCAGACCGCCGGCTACCGCTGCATCGGCCGCGATGCGGATGGACGCTACATCCAGTCGCCGCAGTGGCTCCACGCGGGCAGCGTCAACCGCCACGGACAGCGTTACCTGGTGCGCAACGTGATGTACGAGCCGGCCGACGGCCGCGGCTGGGAGGCGGCGTGGTGTGAGGTACGGCGCCGCCTCCGAGAGGCACAGCCGGCGGTGATCTCTACCCACCGGTACAACTACACCCGGGCTGAATCACAGGCGCAGGCGCTCCGCGGCCTGGACGAGCTGCTGAACCGCATCGGCCGACGTTATGCGCGGGTGCGGTTCGCCGCCTCCCCGGAGTGGGGGCGATGGCTGGAGTCCGGCGAGCTGGCGGATGCGCTCTCCCACGGGACGTGGCCCGCCCCGCGGCCGGCGTCGCGCCCGCGGCGTATCGCCGGCTTCCTGCGGCGCCTGTGGCATCGTCACCAGAAGCTTCGTTGGTTGGTCGTGGCCACCGGCCTGATCGTGCCTGGCGTCCTGCTGGTCCTCCTCCTCGACGGCTTGGCGGCACTAGCCACCCGACCGGCGGTCGTGGCTGTGGCTCGGACTGGGGAACTCCATGGCTGACACACCGCACATCAGCGTGGTCATTCCCGTGTACAACGGTGAGGCTTTCGTCGCCGATGCAGTGGCGAGCGTCCGCGCCCAGACGGTGACGGTTCGGGAGATCATCGTGGTCGACGACGGCTCGACCGATGGTACCGCCGAGGTCGTCCGCGCGCAGGGTGAAGGTCTTCGTTATCTGCACCAGGAGAACCGCGGGCCCGCCGCCGCGCGCAACCGCGGAGTGGCGGCCGCCAGCGGCGAGTGGATCGCGTTTCTCGACGCGGACGACCGCTGGTCCGAAGGAAAGCTCGTCGACCAGCTCGATTACCTTCGCGAACACCCGGACGTGGTGCTGGTGAGTGGCGACATGGGGGAGGTCGATGACCAGGGGAAGGTCCTGGTCGAGTCGGCCCTTGCTCGCCATGGCCAGCGGGAGCGGTTTCGCGCCCTGAATGGCCGGCACATCCCGGCGGCGGTACGGGAGCTCCTGGCCGCCAACTTCATCCCCACGGGGACGGTCTTGGTGCGGCGCGACGTGTTGGTGGAGGTCGGCGGGTTCAACGCCTACCTGCGCTACGGTGAGGACCTCGAGCTGTGGTGCCGGATCGCCGCCCGCTATCCGATCGCCTGCCTACCTCAGGTGCTGATGTGGCGGCGGCGGCACGCGGCCAATCTAAGTGGCCGCGAGCTGCCCCTGTTGCGTGCGCTCGCGCGGGTGGGGGAGGTGATCCGCGGCTGGGGACGCGGGGTGGTGGAGGTCCAGGGCGTCGACCTCGATCGGTGGGCGGCGGAGCGCCACACGGATCTCGGCTATGCCCTGTTCGTCCGGGATCGCCCGGTGGAGGCGCGTGCGGCCCTGTGGCGTGCCCTGAGGACCAAGGCCAACCGTCGTGCGGGGCGCTATCTCGTGCTCTCCTGCGTGCCCCAGCCGGTGCTCGCCGCGTTGCGCCGGGTCGCGGGTCGGGGGAAGGCTGTGCCGGGCAACCGCGATCCGGCCGGTGGCACCCGGGCCAAGCGGGTGCTCCTGGTGGAGAATGGCATCGGCTATGGCGGGGCGGTGATCTGCCTGCGCCATCTGGTGCGCAATCTCGATCGCAGCCGCTTCGACCCCCTGGTGGTGACCGGACGGTGCGGCGGCCCGTATGAGGCCTTGGCGGAGGACGGCCCGTGGCATCCGATCCGCGACCGGCGGATCGATGTGGTGGTATGGAAGGCGCGGTTACGGGAGGCCACCTGGCCTGATCGCGTGCCGGGGTTGCGCGGGGTCGCCCAGCAGCTCCTGGCGCGCCTCGATGACGCCGCTAACTTCATCCCGTTCTTCGTCCAGCTCCTGTGGCTCGCCCTGCGCTTCCGGCCGGATCTGGTGCATGCCAACAACGAGCCCCTGTGCAACCGCGCGGCGATCTTCGTGGCCAAGGTGCTGCGCGTACCGGTGGTCTGCCACGTGCGCGGCCAGCGAGACGCCGGCGGCCTGCTGCGCTGGCTCTACGGGCTGCCGGACCACTTCCTCGCGGTGTCGGCGTGGGTGCGAGACGAGATCCTCGCCCTCGGGGTCGACGCCAGCCGGTGCGAGGTGGTGTACGACGGGATCGAGCTCGATGGGATGGACGCCGAGGCGGACGGCGCCGCGTTTCGCCGCGCCCACGGTATCGCCGAGGATCGCTTCGTCATCGGCCTGGTCGGTCTGCTCATCCCGTGGAAGGGACAGCGGGTGTTGATCGACGCGGCGCCAGAGATCCTTGCCGAGGTCCCCAACGCCCACCTCGTGCTGGCTGGCGGAACCCCTGACGAGTGCCGCGCCTATGAACAGGACCTGCGCGCCCTGGTGCAGGATCGCGGTCTTGCGCAGCGGATCCAGTTTCTTGGTCATGTGTCCGACATCTCCGCGTTGTACAACGCCCTCGACGTCGTCCTGTCCTGCTCGACCTCACCCGAGCCCCTGGGAACGGTGGTGATCGAGGCCATGACCATGGGCCGGCCGATGATCGGGCCGGCGCATGGGGGGGCCGCGGAGATGATCGAGGATGGAAAGTCCGGGCGGTTGACCCGACCGGGTGACCCCTCCGCCCTGGCGGCCGCGATCATCCGCCTGCATCGCGACCCGGATTACGCCCGACGGCTCGGCGCCGCCGCCCGGGAGCGCGCTCTGCATCTCTTCGCGGTCGAAGAGCACGTGCGCCGGGTACAGGCGGCCTACGATCGCCTCGTGCCGACAGAGGTGCCGTCATGAGCCCACCGACCTGCCTCGCATGCGGCGGCGCACGGATCGCGCAATCCGACTTTCTCGTGTCGCGTAGCCACCACCTGTTCAAGTGCACCGGCTGTGGCTTCGGTTTTCTGGAGATGAAGCCGGCGGAGACGGAAGTTCCGTTCGACGACTACTGGGACGAGATCAACGAGCGGATCTACACCGACCCGAGCGTCGTCCGGGAGCTCCAGGACAAGTATTCTCGTTACCTCTCGGTGATCGAACGATCGGCACCGAATCGGCGACTGCTCGACGTGGGCAGCGGCGCGGGGATCTTCGTCGCCGCCGCGGTGGCACGTGGCTTCGAGGTGGTCGGGGTCGAGCCGTCCGTGCGGGCGGTGGAAATCTCACGCCACCGGGGTGAGCTGCCCATCGTGCGTGGTCTGCTGGCGGCCGACGATGACCTGCCACGGGACAACGGGGCACTCACGTTGTGGGACGTGATCGAGCACGTACCGGATCCCGAGGCGTTGATCGTCGCATGCGCCGACCATCTTGCCGACGGCGGACTGCTGGTGTTGGAGACCCCGGATGAAGGTTCGTTGTTGCGCGACCTGGTGCGCACCGCCGCCCGGCTAGGGCGCCGGTTTGACCAGCGCAGCTACCTCTACTACCGGGCGCACCGCTATTACTTCACGCGCCAAGCGATGGAGTCGGTCTTGCGCCGCGGCGGGTTCGCTCGTGTCGACTTCTATCGCGACCACACGATGTTCGAGAAGTCGCTCCTGAAGCTGCGCCTCTACCGGGGGCTCACACGCCGGCGGGAAGGCCTCCTGCGGGTAGGGTACGGGGTACTGCGTCACCTGCCGTTTCTAGGCAATAAGATGGTGGTCGTGGCACACAAGGCGCTCAGCAACGGGTGAGACACAATGGTCGGGCGTCCGCCCTTCCGGGGCTAGGCCGGGCGAGACCTGGGGACGTCGAGGGCGCGGAACGGGCGCAGGGCAGGCGCGGGTTGACTGGCCCCTACGGTCTGTTGTTGCCGGTGTTCGCCCAACTCCGCCACGGCAAACTGCTTGGTGAGCACGGCGATGAATACGATGTGGTAGAAGATGTCCCAGTAAGAGAGGCCGAGGAAGATGGTGCCGGTGGCATAGGCGACGAGGGATGCCCGCAGCATCAAGGAGTAATTGTTCACCCATCCCATCTCCGGAACGTGACGGGTGAGGCGCGGCAGCCGCGTGAGGGAGATGAGGGATCCGAAGAGCAGGGAGAACCACATGGCGAACGCGATCAGGCCATGTTCCGCCATGATCTCCACGTAGGAGCTGTGCCAGTCGGCGTGGGTCACGTAGTGCCACCCCTCGAACCCGCACCCCTTGAAGGGGTGGGCAAGCGCCCAGTGGAAGCCGTCCGACCACGTCGTGAGGCGCGACATGGCGGAGGCGTCCTCCTGATAGGTCTCTATCGTATGCATGCGCGCGAACCACTCTTGGGGCAGGTACAGGGTGACCAGGTACAGGCCTATGGCGACCAGCGGGATGGCGACGAGCACGCGGCGGCGACTATTCCAGATGAGGAACAGGGTCGTGGCCGCCAGGCTCAACAGCCCGCCGCGCGACCAGGAGGAGAGGGACGAGGCCATGCACAGCGGGACGGCGGCCATCAGCACGCGCCGGAGCCACTTGTTCTCGGTCTCCCGCAGCCACAGGATGATCAGCGGGATGGCCATGTTGGTGGCCACGGCAAAGGCGTTGTTCTCGTAGAACTGCGTTCCCTCCGGGCCATACACCCGGTATTGGAAGCCACTCAGGATGGCCCAGATCCCACCCTTGACGGCGATCAGGCCGATCGAGGCAGCGATGGTGATGATCAGGAAGTACAGCTTGCGGCGGGTATTGATCAGCCACAGGGTGAGGAGCATCGGCAGGTAGATCTTGGACACCAACAGAAACTTGTCCCACGCATCGTGGCGCACCAACGCGACCGTGGTGGTGAGGAGGAAGTAGAACCACAGGAGAAAGAAGGTGGGGATACGCCAATCCCTCGGGGTCGCTTGCCGGTCTCGGCTCGTGAAGAACACCAACAGGACGGCGAAGAAGAGGATCTGGTAGGCGGGTACCGAGTAACGCATGAACCCCCAGGTGAACGAGTGGGGGTTCAGGTAGCTGAAGATTGCCAATGCCAGGACGCCGTACCACGCTTGGCGGAAGGTGGCGATGATGCAGCCGATGAGGAAGATAAGGACGACGGTATCGCGCATCAGATAGCAGTGTTCCCGTGCGGGATGGTCGGATCCCGGCCCGGTTGGTTGATCGGCAAGGTCAGCTTACCCATTATGTCCCCGGGCCGTGGCGAATCGTCGCGATGGGTGGGATCTCACAGGTGAAACGATGGACCGATGCGGGGCCCGTTCGAGGCCGGTGGAGAGAAGCGGAAGGCCTGGCGTCCGGCGTGGGTCCAACGGGAACCGTAGACTGGGGGCGGATCTTTCCGCCACCGATGAGTCAGGGACGAGTCATGGCAAACAAGATTGAGCAGGATAACGGTCTCCCCGCGCTTCTGGAACGGGTGTGTGCGACGGTTCGCGAGGCGGGGGCCCTCGCCCTCGACATCTACAATCAGGCCGAGGTGAAGAACTGGGAGAAGGGCAAGGACAATCCCCTGACCGAGGCCGACCTGGCGGTCGACCGCCTCCTTCACCAGCGGCTGCTCGGGGAGTGTCCGGATTTTGGCTGGTTGTCGGAGGAGACCCTGGACGATCCCAGCCGGCTGGAACGGGAGTGGGTCTGGGTGGTGGACCCGATCGACGGGACCAAGGAGTTTCTGCAGAAGGTCCCCCACTGGACCATTTCCGTCGGGTTGGTCCACCACGGGCGACCGCGGCTCGGGGTCGTGTTCAATCCGGTGGAAGATCTACTGGTTGCGGGGATTCAGGGCCACGGTGTGACCGTCAACGGCAGGCCCGCGGTTATGTCAACGACCGCCGAACTGCAGGGCGCCCACCTCGTTGGTAGCCGCAGCGAGCAGCAGCGCGGTGAGTTCGACTCGGTCAAGGACCTCTACCGCTTCGAGGCGGTGGGGTCGATTGCATACAAGATGGCGCTATTGGCCAGTGGCCGCTGCGACATCTACTACACCCTCAGCCCGAAGCACGAATGGGACATCTGCGCCGGCCATCTCCTAGTGGAGGCCGCCGGTGGCAAGGTGTGTCAAAAAGACGGTGCCGAGATCCTCTACAATCAACCGCAGGCAAAATACCGTAGCGTGGTGGCGTCCAATGGACCTCTCCATGCGCGGCTCCTGGAACGCGTGAAGGATGAGCCCCTCTCCCCGGATCGTCACGCCCGGTAGCGATCCGCCTCTCGGCGCCGGCATCCGGATTGCTGACATGGCCCTGAAACGCATCGATCGTCTCACGTTGAGACATTCCGTCGCCCGCGATCGCGGCTGCCGGGCTCCCACGCGTGGAGGGTTCCTTCGTGGCTCCATCGACCTACATCATCCGCACCACTCCCCCAACGTCACCTCGCGAGGGTGAACCCGAGATCGCCAGCATGCGCCTACCTACAACCGCTTCCTCTGCTGCCAAGGACCACCTCAATCCACCCTACGGCGGCCAGCTCTGCGAACTTCTGGTGAGCGCCGAGGCGGCGGAGATCTTGAGGGAGCGCTCGCAGGAGTTCCCCTCCATCGATCTGAATGAGCGCCAGCTCTGTGACCTGGAGCTCCTCCTGTGTGGCGCTTTTTCCCCGCTCACCGGCTACCTCTCCCAGGCCGACTATGACTCGGTCGTGGAGGAGATGCGCCTCGCCGACGGGACGCTCTGGCCGATGCCGATCAACCTGGCGATCGACGGTGATCTGGCGGCGCGGTTGCGCAAGGGGGAACGGGTTGCCCTGCGTGATCTCGAGGGGGTAATGCTGGCGGTGCTCACCGTCCAGGACGTGTGGCAGCCGGACAAGGAGCGCGAGGTCCAGCGGATCTACGGCACCACCTCGCCGCGCCACTCCGGCGTCCGCGCCCTGATGGAGTGCGGGAGTCACTACGTAGGGGGGCGCATCGCCGGCATCCAGCTTCCCATCCGGCACGACTTCAAGACCCTGCGCCTCACCCCGGCCGACGTGCGGACCTACGCCGCGCGTTTCGGGTGGCAACGCCTCGTCTCGTTTACCACTCGCAACCCCCTGCACCGCGCCCACGTCGAGATGAGCCTGCGGGCCAGCCGCGAGTCCAACGCCAACCTTCTACTCCATCCCATCGTCGGCCCGACCCAGCCCGGCGATATCGACCACTTCACCCGGGTGCGCTGCTTCCGCAAGGCGGCGCAACGCTATCCTCAGGACCTGATGCTCATGGGGTTGTTGCCCGTGGCGATGCGCATGGCTGGCCCGCGGGAGGCCCTGTGGCATGCCCTGATCGAGAAGAACTACGGCTGTAGCCACATCGTGGTGGGACGCGACTACGCCGGTCCAGCGTGCGAGGAGGAGGGTGAGCCATTCTATGGTCCCTACGACGCCCAGGCGCTGTTGCGCCAGTACCAGGAGGAGATCGGCATCGAGATGGTGCCGTTCGGCAAGATGGTCTACGCGCCGGATGAGGCGCGCTATCTCCTCGCGGACGAGGTGCGGGAAGAGATCCGGACCCTGGAGATCTCCGGCGGCGGCCTGCGTGGCTACCTGCGCGACGGGTTGCCCGTGCCGACGTGGTACTCCTACCCGGAGATCATCGACGAGCTGCGTCACGCCTACCCCCCACGCTCCAAGCGCGGCTTCACGGTGTTCTTCACCGGCCTCTCCGGCGCCGGCAAGTCGACCATCGCCAATATCCTCTTGACCCGCCTCCTGGAGATGGGGGACCGGCCGGTCACCCTGCTGGATGGCGACATCGTGCGGCGCAATCTTTCCAGCGAGCTTGGCTTCTCCCGCGAGCACCGCGACCTCAACGTGCGGCGCATCGGCTATGTGGCGAGCGAGATCACCAAGAACGGCGGCATCGCCATCTGCGCGCCCATCGCGCCGTACGAGAAGACGCGCGCGTTCAACCGGGAGATCATCACCCAGTATGGCGGCTACATCGAGGTCCACGTCTCCACGCCCATCGAGGTGTGCGAGGGGCGTGATCGCAAGGGCCACTACGCCAAGGCACGCGCCGGGTTGATCAAGGAGTTCACCGGCGTGAGCGACCCGTACGAGCTGCCGGAACGGCCCGAGGTCCGCATCGACACCACCAATCTAAACCCGGATGAGTCGGCCCAGCAGTTGCTTCACTATCTCCGCCGCGAGGGTTGGATCGAATAACGGCCGGGGGTGCTGTGGTGTCTGGGGACGGGGCTTTGCGATGGCGGCGGTGAGCGTTCCCCCCACATCGGATGACCGCGAGCCCTCCGCAGGCCGGCCGCCCGCGGAGGATGGGCGGCTGCGTCCGCTGCGCATCTGCCACGTCATCTATCGCCTCGACACCGGCGGCCTGGAGAACGGGCTGGTCAACCTGATCAATCGGATGGATCGGTCGCGATTCGAGCATGCGGTGGTGTGCGTCGACCGGTCCGGCCCGTTCAGCGAGCGCATCACGCGGCCCGGAGTGCCGGTGGTGGAGCTGCGGAAACGGGCGGGCTTCGAGGCGGGGTTCTACCGGCGTGCCTGGCGCGCCTTTCGCACCCTGGCTCCGGACCTGGTGCACACGCGCAACACGGCGGGGCTGGACGCCATCCTGCCGGCGCGCCTCGCGGGGGTGCGCACCGTCTTGCACGGCGAGCACGGCCGCACCGCGGACGACCCCGCCGGCACAAACTCCCGCCACAACCGCCTGCGGCGGCTCCACGCCCCCCTGGTGGCGCGGTTCACGACCGTCTCCAGCGACCTCGCCGGCTGGCTGGAGACCACCGTCGGCATCCCGCCGGACAAGATCGAGGTGTTGATGAACGGCGTCGACGTGGAGCGCTTCTCCCCGGCGGCGGTGGCGCGCCGTGCCGCGTTGCCGCAGATCCCGGGCGACGCGGTGGTGGTCGGCGCGGTCGGCCGCCTCGATCCGGTGAAGGGCCACGACGTACTCATCGACGCGGTCGCCCGGCTCACAGCCGCCGGGGAGGGCTCCGTACACCTGGTGATTGTCGGGGAGGGTCCGGAACGCACGCGCCTGGCGGCGCAGCTCCGCGGCGCCGCGTTGGCGGCCCGGGTCCACCTGGTCGGGGAACGGGGCGACGTCCCTGCGCTGCTGCGGGCGTGCGACGTGTTCTGTCTGCCGTCGTTGGCCGAGGGGATCTCCAACACCGTCCTGGAGGCGATGGCCACGGGGTTGCCGGTGGTGGCCACGGCGGTGGGGGGCAATCGCGAGCTGGTGGTCGACGGGGAGACCGGCCGCCTGATCCCCGCGAGCGACCCGGCCGCCCTCGCCGCCGCCTTGCAGCCTCTGGTGAGTGATGCCGGCCTGCGCCGGCGGTGGGGGGCCGCGGCGCGCTGCCGCGCCTGTGAGCAATTCAGCCTGGAGGCGATGGTCCGGCGCTACGCGGCGTGTTACACAGAGGTGGTGGCCGGGAGGATTCGCCGGCGGTGACCGCCTGCCGATACGGCCAGCGGATAGCGATCCAGGGCGGGGCCGGTCGCACGCTCCCCGAAACGATCTTTGGGCCGCGCAGCGGCCGTCCACCCCTAACCCCTAGCCCCCCTAGCCCCTGGCCCCTCTCCCATGTGCGGCATCGCGGGTATCTTCCATGCGCAGCAACCGGGCCGGCCGGTCGACGCCGCCCTGTTGCGGCGCATGACCGACTCCCTCGCACACCGGGGGCCTGACGATTCCGGTCTCCACGTGGGGCCCGGAATCGGTCTGGGCCACCGCCGGTTGTCGATCATCGACCTGGCCGGTGGCCATCAGCCGATCTACAACGAGGATGAGACGGTCGCGGTGGTCTTCAACGGCGAGATCTACAACTTCGTCGACCTGATCCCCGAGCTCCAGGCCCTGGGTCATCGCTTCCGCACCCGTTCCGACACCGAGGTGATCGTCCACGCCTGGGAGGAGTGGGGCGAGGCGTGTGTCACGCGTTTCCGCGGCATGTTCGCGTTTGCCGTGTGGGACACGTCGCGCCGCACGCTGTTCCTCGCCCGGGACCGGCTGGGCATCAAGCCCCTGTTTCACGCCCGCCTGGCGGACGGCACCTTTCTGTTCGGCTCCGAGCTGAAGGCCCTGCTCTGCCACCCTGAGCTGGAGCGACGCATCGACCCGCGCGGGGTGGAGGATTTTTTCGCCTTCGGTTACGTGCCGGAGCCGCGCACCATCCTCGAGGGCGTTGCCAAGCTGCCACCGGCCCATACCCTCACCATCACCCCCGAAGGGCAGCGCCTCCAGTGTTACTGGCAGCTCTGCTTCCAGGACGATCGCCCGCTCGACGAGGGCGAGGCCATGGAGGAGCTGATCGCCCGCCTGCGCGAGGCGGTGCGCATCCGCCTGATCTCCGAGGTCCCCCTGGGCGCCTTCCTCTCCGGCGGCGTCGACAGCTCGGCCGTGGTGGCATTGATGGCAGGGCTCTCGGACCGTCCGGTGACCACCTGCTCCATCTCCTTCGGCGACCCGGCCTACAACGAGGCGGCCTTCGCCCGTCAGGTGGCCGAGCGCTACGCCACCGACCACCACGAGCACCGGGTGGAGCCCGACGCCTTCGGCCTGGTGGATCGCCTCGCCGGGCTCTACGACGAGCCGTTTGCCGACTCCTCGGCGTGGCCCACGTACCACGTGTGCGAGCTGGCGCGGCGTTACGTCACGGTGGCCCTGTCCGGCGACGGCGGTGACGAGAACCTCGCGGGTTACCGCCGTTACCGCTGGGATCGGGACGAGAACCGGCTGCGCGCCATCCTGCCGCAGGGGGTGCGTAGCCCCCTGTTTGGGCTCCTCGGCCGCCTCTACCCCAAGGCCGACTGGGCACCCAAGGTGCTACGCGCCAAGGCGACCTTTCAGTCCCTGGCACGCACCTCCCTGGAGGGATACGCCCACTCGGTGGGGATCCTCGCGGACGACCTGCGGCGACGTCTCTTCACCCCGGCCCTCCACGCCCAGCTCCACGGCCACCGCGCGGTGGACTCGTTTCGCGAACACTTCGACGCGGCCCCCACGGACGATCCCCTCTCCCGCATCCAGTACCTCGACCTCAAGACCTACCTGGTGGGTGACATCCTCACCAAGGTCGACCGCGCCTCCATGGCCCACGCCCTGGAGGTGCGGGTGCCGATCCTGGATCACCAGGTCGTGGAGTGGCTAGCCACGGTCCCGAGCCGCCTCAAGCTCAAGGGGAGGGAAGGGAAGTACCTCTTCAAGAAGGCCCTGGAACCGCTCGTGCCACACGACGTGCTGTACCGGCCCAAGATGGGCTTCACGGTGCCGATCGAGAAGTGGTTCCGCAACGAGCTGCGGGGCGAAGTGGAGGCGACGCTCCTCGGCGATCGGCTGGCGGCGAGTGGGTTCTTCGAGCGCCCGTTCCTCGCCCGCGTCGTTCGCGAGCACACCCGCGGCATTCGCAACTTCACCCCTCTGATCTGGTCCCTGATCATGTTCGACGCCTTCCTGCGCCGAGTCATCGAGGGGCGGGACGGCCCTTGCGAACAGGTGCCGCTCGCCGCGGAGGTCGGGACGTGGTGAAGGTCGCCGCCCAGTTCCTGCGCTTCGTGGTGGTCGGCGGCATCGTCACGGCGACCCACTTCGCCGTGTTGATCATCCTCGTGGAGATGGGCCACTGGCAGGCGGTCGTCGCCACCGCCGCCGCCTTCCTGGTGGCGGTGAGCGTCAGCTATGCCCTCAATGGCCTGTGGACCTTCCGGATGTGGGACCGCCACCGGCAACGGGCACCGCGCTTCCTCGCCGTCTCGCTCATCGGCTTGGGGTTGAATACCGGGGTCTTCTGGGTCGTTCTCTCCCTCGGGGCGGTCTACCTCCTGGCCCAGGTGGCGGCGAGCGCGGTGGTGATGTTCTGGAACTTCGAGGCGAACCGCCGCTTCACCTTCGCCACGCCGCACGGCGCCTGATGCTATGGGTAGGTTCCGTGATGCGTCGACTACGACGGGGCCGACCGCCTTCGTCATCGTCAATGCGGACGATTACGGCTACTTCGCCGGCGTCACCCGGGGGATCCTCGATGCGGCCCGCGACGGGATCGTCAATGCCACCGGCGTTCTCGCCACCAGCCCGTACTTCGCCGAGCACGTCCCATGGCTGGCGGCGCGCCCGGACCTGGACGCCGGCGTCCACCTGAATCTGACCGCTGGCCGCCCGCTCACCGCCGTCATGGCCGCTGCCCTCGCCCGGTGGGGAGGCGGGTTCCCCGGGAAGTATGCGATGGCCCTGGCAGTCGCCACCGGGCGTATCCCGGTGACGGTGGTCGAGGCCGAGTGGCGGGCCCAGATCCAGCGCTGTGTCGACGCCGGGCTGCGCCTCTACTTTCTCAACAGCCACGAGCACCTACACATCCTGCCGTCGCTTGCGAGGTTGACCCGGCGTCTCGCCGAGACGTTCGATGTACCGTTCGTGCGGGCGCCCCGCCCGGAGTGGCGCGGCGGTGTCACGCCGGGCGGGGTGGTGCGGAATGTCATTCTTCACGGCTGCGCTTGGGCCAACGGCGCCGTGCAGGGCCCATCTCTCCCGACCTTCCTCGGCATGGCGCGGAGCGGCCGGATCGATCTGCCCTACCTGCGCCGCACCTTCGCGATTCTCCGGCCCGGGGAGGTTTATGAGCTGATGTGCCATCCGGGCTACCATGACGCGGGTGAGGTGGCGGATCCGCGTCTCCTCGACTACCACCGCTGGGAGCAGGAGCTGAACGCCTTGTCTGGGGAGCCGATTCGTGACCTGTTACGCGAGCTGCGTGTCGCGCCGATCCGCTATCGGGACCTGGTAGGCGAGGCGGTGCGTCATGGCGCGGCAGACGCGCAACACCAGGAGGTGAATCATGGGTGAGGTGGCGACCACCGAATCGATCAGGGCGGACGTGTCTGCGCCGGTCCTCTCGATCGTGATCCCTGCCCACAACGAGGGGGAGGGGATCGCCGCGGCCCTGCAGGAGATCGAGGACGTCGCTGCAGGATCCGGGCTCCCGCACGAGATCATCGTGGTCGACGACGGGAGCCAGGACGGGACCTTCCAGAGGGTCCAGAGGGTCGCGGCCAGTGGCCTACCGGTAAAGGCGATCCGCTTCAGCCGCAATTTCGGCAAGGAGTCGGCCCTGCTGGCGGGGTTGACGGCGGCCTGCGGCCAGGCCGTGGTCACCATGGATGCCGACCTACAACACCCACCGGGTCTCATCCCGATCATGCTGGAGCGGTGGCGCGCCGGTGCCAAGGTGGTGCATGCGGTGAAGCGGGAGCGTAGCTACGACGGCGCGATCACCCGCTGGCGTGCCGCGGTGTTCAACAACCTGTTGACCCGGCTCGGCGGCATCGACGTACGCAATGCCTCGGACTTCAAGCTGCTGGACCGGGTGGCGGTCGACGCGATCGTCGCGCGTCTGCCGGAGCGGCGGCGGTTCTATCGCGGCCTGGCCGACTGGGTCGGGTTCGAGCAGGCCGCCGTGCCGTTCGACGTCGGATCGCGCGGCAGTGGCGAGGGGAAGTGGTCGCTGCGCGCCCTGTTCGACCTGGCGACCACGGCGATCGTCTCGTTCACCGCCGCGCCCCTGCGCATCGTCACGGTTCTCGGCAGCGTTACCCTCGCGTTCGCCCTCCTCGTGGCGGGGGACACGTTATGGTCGTGGGCCACGGGCGATTCGGTCTCGGGCTTCGCCACGCTGGAGATCACGCTGCTCCTCCTGGGGAGCTTCATCATGATCAGCCTCGGCATCGTCGGCGAGTACATCGCCAAGATCTATGAGGAGATTAAGGGCCGTCCCCACTTCATCGTCGCCGACACCAGTGGCTTCGACGGCGAGGTTGCGGGGAGCGACGCGGGGGTGGAGCGCGACATTCATCCCGCCGGAGCGGGAGAGTGATCGACAGGGAAGGTTACCGCGCTGTGTGGCTCGGCGCGGTGCTCCTCCTCGCCTGGGTTAGCTACGGTGACGTGGCGGGGCGCGGGCTGTACGCCGACGACTTTGTCTTCGGTTGGCTTGCCGAGACCCACACCTATGCCGAGGCGGTGGCCTACTGGCATCGGGAGGTGCCTGCCGGCGGCCGGCTATTGCTCGCGGCGATCACGCCGGTGGTTTACGGAACGTTCTCTTCCCCAGAGCTGCTGGAGAGCCGCTTCGGCGCCTTTCACGCCTTCCTGGTGGTGATCCATCTCGCCAACACCGTGCTCCTGTGGGGGCTGGCGTGGCGCTACCGGCTGGGACCCGTCGCGAGCGGCGTGACCGCCTTGGTGTTTCTCCTCCACCCGGCGAAGGATCGTGCCGTGCTGTGGCCGGCGGCGGCCTACGGCTACGCTATTCCCCTGCTGCTGTTCCTAGTCGGGTGGCATTGCCTCCACGGGGCCGCGCCCCGCGGCCGCGGCCGGCTCTTGGCTGGGTACGTGCTGTGGGCGGTTGCGGCCCTTGCGATCGAGCAGTTCGTGGTGGTGGCGGCGGCGCTGCTGGTGTGGTGGACGATCACGGGCTACCGGCGTGGGGAGGGGGTGCGCGCCCGAGTTGCTGGATTGGCGGTGATCGCGGGTCTGTTCCTTGCCGTCCACTTCCTACTCGGTGGTGCCACCGAGGAGCGGCTGGCCAGCTACGAGGCGCGGAATGCGGGTGGCCAGCACGGGGTGGGTTATCTCGTGGAGGCGACGAAGATCGTGGTCTGGCGCCTCAACCCGCTCCCCTTTCACTCGGCCCACGAGGAGGCGTGGCGGTTGGCACGACACGGGAGCGGACACCCGATCCTCTTGGGGGGGCTCGGTGCGGCGATGGCGGGTTTCTGCCTCTGGTCCTGGCCGGCGCCCACTGCCCGGGGAAACGGCGGCAGGGCGGTAGCGGAGGGAGTCGTGGTGGCGGTGGCGGCCCTGATGCCCTTTCTCCTCCTGGGCATGGGCGCCGGGCCACCGCGTGGGATGTTGCTCGCCATGGTGGGGCTCGCCCTCGTCGCAGGCGGGCTGGTGGAAATGGTGTTGTCGTGGGGCCGGTGGGGCGCCGTGGCCCGCGCCACGGTCGCGGCGCTCGCGGCCCTGTTCGCCTGTGCCGCGACGGTCGCCAATGCTGGCTACCAGGTGGGCTATCGGCAGGTCTGGGGGCTGGAACGTGGGGTGTTGCGGGAGGTGGCGAAACGCACCTGGCAGGAGGGGGACCGGGTGGTGGTGGAGGGCCTGCCGAAGGGTCCCCTCGTTGCCCAGCTCTTCGAGGACTCCTGGGGCCTCTATCACGCCCTGCGCTGGATCACCCACCTCGACGACATCGATGGTTGGACTCGGCGGATGCACGAGGCGCGTCCCGCGAGCGCCGCCGGGCGGCTGATCACCCTTCATGCCCCCGGGCCTGAGCCGGACTGAAGTTGGCCCGACCTGCAGGCGAGGATGACGAGGAGGTCCGCCGGGCTACCGCTTACACCTGCCAGCCGGGGAGGTCGCGGCCGCAGAAGGCACGCAGGCGCTCGGCGTCCGGGGCCAGCCGGTCGATTAGCAAGGCGCGGGTCTCCGGCCCGATGACGGGTGCGGCGGCTGGGCCACCGGTGATGGCGTCGGCGAATCGCTGTGCCGGCATGGGTAAGCGCGAGCGGTAGTACCGGTACCGGTCGTAGGCGCGCGGGGTCCGGCGGATGGCGCGTCCGAGGGCGTTCCAGCGCCGCTTCTCGGCCCGGGTATGGGTGATCACCGGGGCGGCGGGCGTGTGATCCGACTCGACTCCGAGGAAGTGGCACAGGCGCATGAGGGTTGCGGCAGGGTCGGCGCGCAGTTCCTCGCTGGTGAGCACCAGGATGTGTTCCGCCGGATAGTGGGAGAGAAATTGCTCGATCTGCTCGTGGTAGCGGCTGTACGCGAGATAGCGGTTGTGCGGCTCCTCGCTCACCGCGGCGTGAAATGGGCGCATCTCCCGTGCCGCGTTGAGCTGGTGGAGGTAGTGGGAGATGATGCGCTCGATGGGGTCGCGCACCAGGTAGATGAGGCGCGCCTCGGGGACCACCGCCGCCATGCGTGCCGGCACGCCGGCGATGTATGGGTGCTTGGTGTACTCGGTGGAGATCTCGCCCACCGCCTGCGCCGTGGCGGGGGCGTCGGCGAAACAGGCGGCGTACCAGTCGACCGTGTGGGCCGCAGCCCCCTCGGGTGTGAAAAACTCGAGGTTCTTGCGCAGCTCCGGCACGTGGAGGTGGGGATGGTCGCGCAGGTATTGCCACAGGGCGGTGGTGCCGCACTTCATGCCGCCGATGACGATGAAGTCGGGAAGCATGATCACCTGGCGATGAGGCGCCGCGTCAGGCGCCATGCCAGGGAGGGGCGCGGCTCCGGACGCAGCTTGGCGAGGAGCCTTTCCCCCGTGTCCTCCTGGCGGACGGCATTGCGCCGCAGGGTGAGGAGGTCCACTCCGGGGCCATTGAGGCCCGGCCTGGTGGTGACCGCACACCGGTAACCGGCGGCCCGGGTCAGGGCCACCACCCGGTCATCATGGTGGCCGCCGCGGTAGGCAAGGATGTCCACCGGGTGGCCGAGCTCGTCCGCCAGGATCATGCGCGGGCGGGTCAGTTCTTCCGTGGTCGCCGCGTCGTCCAGGCGGGTGAGGATCGGGTGGCTGTGGGTGTGGGAGCCGACGCGGTGGCCTGCGCGTTCCACCTCCCGGAGCTGATCCCAGGTGCAGTATCCAGGTGCCCCGACCCGACCGGTGATGGCGAACAGCGTCGCGGTGAAGCCGGCCCGCGTCAGGGTGGCGGCGGCCATCTCGTAGAAGGAGGCGTGGCCGTCGTCGAAGGTGAGGACCACCGGCCGTGGTGGGAGGGGCCTGCCGTCCTCGAGGTGATCGGCGAGGTGGATCAGATCCACGGTGGTGCACCCTTCGCTGCGCAGGAGATCGAGCTGCTCCCGGAAGACCTCAGGGGTGACGTAGTACGGGTGATCCTCGGCCGTGGGGGGGCTGCCGACGTAGTGGTACATGAGGATCGGGACGGCAATGGCCATGGCGGTTACTCCGGCCTATCGGCAGGAGGACGGGTCTGTGATGCAGCGGATCGGACGTGGTCAGTGGTGGGTCCCGTCCCGTTCGCCGTTGTCCTCGCCGCGGGCCGCCGTGGCCGCGGCCCGTCGGCGATAGCGCTCCTGGAGCGCTTCGGCCGACGGGCGGCCGGCGCGATCGGCGATGTGGTGGATCTTGCGCATCAGGCCGTGGAGGAGGGTGACCTCGAAGGAGGAGACCCGGGCGCGGCTGAGGATCTGGGTGATGTGGCGCAGGGTGCGGGCGGTGTTGAGGGGGTCGAGGTAGCCGGCGCGTAGCATGGCCGCCTCCATGTGCTCGTAGAGGCCGCGCCGCTCCTCGGCGGAGGCGATCTCGCGTGCGACGGGGTCGCCCCCCGGCCGGCCGGCCATCGCCCACTCGTACACCAGGACCGTGACGGCGTGGGCCAGGTTAAGGGAGGGGTGGTCGCGATCGGTGGGGACTGCGACTGCCCGGTCGCAGTGGAGGACCTCGTCGTTGGTGAGGCCGCTGGTCTCGTTGCCGAAGACGAAGGCGACCTGGTCATCCGCCGGCCCGTGGGCGATGAGGGCGGCCGCGGCGCGCGGCGGGATCGGTGCGGCGCGGAGGCGCCCGGCGCGATGGGAGGCGGCGTACGCTTGGTGTATGTCGTGCAGTGCCGCCTTCAGGGTGGCGTAGCGACGGGCGGCGGCGAGGACGCCGGTCAGCTCCCGTGCTCGCGCCATCGCCTCGGGGTCGTTCGGGTCGCAGCCGCCTACCAGCCGCAGGTCAGACAGGCCGAAGTTCCCCATGGTCCGTGCCACGGCCCCGAGATTGCCTGGATGCTGGCAGCCGACGAGGATGATCGCCGGGGGAATGGGGGCTCGCGTCTCCATGGCCGCGGCAGTGTACCACCGAGGGGCCGGATTACCGCCTACGTCACCACGTGGCTCACACCACGATCGCGTCACTTCCCAAGGGAGGTTAACCACGAAGGGCACGAAGGGCACGAAGGAGATCATGGGTGGGGTGCGCGGTACGCAGTCAACGCTCTGTGGTCTTCGTGTCCTTCGTGGTTCAGAAAAATCGGCTCCCACGCCGGCGTAAGCTCTGTGCCTCTGGGGTGAAAACACGGTCCCGATCCTACGCGGGCGGAGCGGCGACCGCCTGGCCCTCCAGGGCGGCGCAGAACGCGGGGACGGTCTCGAACAGATCGCCTGCGATGGCGTGAACTCGTGGGGCCGGATGGCTTTCGTTCCAGCTCATGATCGGGGCGCCGGGGTCGTTGTTGAAGGCGAGGATGGTGGCGTCGCGGGTGATCCAGTCCATGTGCTGGGGAGCGCCGGAGACGCCCAGGGCGATGAGGAGCTTGGGCTTGACGCTCACGCCGGTCTGGCCGATCTGCTGGTCGACCGGCAGGAGCTTCAGGTCCTGCGTCACCTTGCGCGTAGCGCCGATCGCCACCGGGCCGAGGCCGGCCGCCTCCAGGGCGGCCTTGAGGCGCGGCACGATCGCATCGACCCCCTGGGCGTCACCGATGCCGTAGCCCACGTCGATGATCACCGGTGCCTCTGTCAGGGTCGAGAGGTTCACCGGACGTGGCGTCAGGGGACGCCACCACGCCTCCACCTGCCCGCCCGGGGGCAGGCGGTTGCGCCACCAGCGGAGCTCGTCCACGGGCCCGGGCGTGGCGCCGTTGCCGGCGAGGCTGACGAGGACCGGCGGGGAATCCGGACGGAGGAGGGCCTCCAGTCGCCCCTGATAGGCTGCGCGCACGAGGGAGCCGTTGCGGATGCGGTCGCCGACGAAGTAGCCGCCCGGGGTAGTGGCGCCAAGAAGGGTGGCGGTGGCCCCAAGGGCCGTTTCAAAGAGCCAGCGCCCGCCCACGGTGTGGGCCGGGTTGAGGATTGGCTGCAGCCAGCGGGCGAGCTGTGGGGCGGGCCATGGCCCGGGCGGCGTCTGCACGACCACGATCTGCGATACCCCCGCCTGTTGCCATGCGGTGAGGCGGCGAGCCAGAGGGTCGCCATCGAGGTCCGTCAGATAGAGGGCGGCCGGCGCCGCGCCGAACAGCGCGCGGCCCGCCGCGGACAGCTCGCGCAGCGCCTGCGCCCCGAGGGGTGCGGCGCCGGCCTCCGCGGCGATCAGCCACGGCACCTCGTCGAAGCCGGGAGGGACGGCGTCGGTGGGTGGGGTCGGCAGGGGTGGTGTGTCGCCGGAGGCTCCCTGACCCCACTCTCCGGCGCGGTCGACGAGCAGGGCCGTGGCCGCCTCCGGCGTGTCGATCCGCGCGGTAATGGGCGCGACCGTGACGCTTGGCCGCCGGTGGTGACAGACGAGGGTCGGGGCATCGCCGGCGCCGACCGTCGTGAGGCGGGAGCGCCAGGCACGACCGCGGCGGGTGATCGAGGTGGCGGGGCGGCGGTCGCGGCCGGTCCAGCCGGCGATCCACGGGCCGTCCGCTGCCACCGTGGTCGTGGCGGAGTCGCGCTGCCACTGCCACACCGCGGCTTCGTTCGCCAGCCGCGGGCCACCGCCCTCGACCGCGGTGACGTAGCGCCACTCGCGCCTCTCGGGTGCGGCCGCCGCGAGGGCTGCGCCGAGGGCGGCGGCCCGGTGGGGAGTGCCGGTGTGGTCTGCGTGGTCGGCGACGACGATCAAGTCCGGTGGGTTCTCCATGGCGCCGATCTGCGCGGCGATGGCGGCGGCCCAGCCACCATCAGACGGCATCCCGGCCATTTCGATCAGGAGCCCGCGGTCAGCACCCCCAGCGATCGCCGCGCGCACCGCAGCCTCGTCGCCCACCGCCACGGCGGTGACGGTCATGCGCACCCCGTCATCGCGCCATGCCGCGATCTGGGCAAGGGCGTCGAGGGTCGTCGGCTGGAGGTCGCGATCGATCTCCCACAGGCCATCGTCGTCGACGTGCGGTCGCGGGGACAGGCGCCACGCCGCGTCGGCGACCACCATGACGTGGAGCTTGTCAGCGGCGGCGAACCGCTGCGCCGGTAGCGTGGCGGCGCGGGCGGTCGCCTCGAACAGGGCGACGGCCAGCGGTGCCCCGTGCTCGCTCAGGGAGTCCCAGTCGGCCGCGAAGCGTTGCTGGAAGCGGACGAAGGCGTGCTGGTGGTCGCGCTCCACGCGCTCCAGCAACTGGGCGAAGAGGGCGGCGCCGGCGCCGGCGCCGTGCAGGGCGGCGAGGCGCTTGAGGAGAGCGAAGCGCACCAGGAGGTTGGCCGCCATCTCTACGGCGGAGAAGGCCATGGGCTGGAGGTCGCCGTCGTTCCACAGGGCGTCGTCGAGCTTGGCCACCGCGCGCTCCAGGGTCTCGACCAGGACGGCGCGGTCGTGGGCCCAGAGGGGCCACTGCCCGCCGGTCGGCGGAGTGGCGAGGGCGGCCCTGAGCTTGCCCTCTTTCACCAGGGAGACCAGCTCCTTGATGGCGAGGAAGCGCTGCACCTCGTTGGTGCCCTCGTAGATGTTTAGCACCCGGGCGTCGCGGCGCATCTTCTCCACCGGGAAGCGGCGCGAGGCCGAGTCCACCGCCATGGCGCGCTCGCAATAGTCGATGGCGCGGTGCAGGGCCTCGGAGCAGAAGTACTTGGCGATCGCCGACTCCATGCGCGCGGAGCTCACCCCCGGGTGGTCGAACAGACCCATGGTGAAGAAGGCGACCGATTCGGCGGCGATCGCCTCCGCGGCCATCCGCTCCACGAGGCGGTCGGTGCGTCGGCTACAGCGCGCCGGCCGATCGGCGAGCCATCCCTGGAGCCCGCGGGTGAGGTGGGCGGTCATCGCCGCCGATGCGACGGCCAGCCCCATGCGGCCGGCGTTCAGGGTCTCCAGGGCGTTCACCTGGCCGTGGCCGGCGAAGCCGATCAGGTTTTCCTTCGCTACTCGCACCCGGTTGAGGGACAGCTCGTTGGTCGGCGAGGCGCGCTGGCCGAGCTTGGTCTCGTCGAGCCCCACCACCAGCCCCTCGGCGAACCGGTCGACCATGAAGCCGCTCACCCCCTGCGTGGTCTTGGCGTAGAGGGCGAACTGGTGGGCGACCCGGCCGTTGGTGATCCACATCTTGGCGCCGGTCAGCTCGTAGAACGCGACGTACACGCTGGCGTCGGGCCGCCCGCGCACCACGGCGATGTCGAAGAACTCGACCTCCTCACCATCGTGGTCGTAGACCCGCGCCGGCGCGGGGCCGACATCGGCCGGCGCCGTGAGGCGGATCTCCGCCGACTTGCCATCGGCGTAGTCGTAGTAGATGGGGCCGCCAGCGAAGCGTAGGCGGCGGGCGTCGACCAGGTTGCGGCGCTCGCCACCCACCTCGAAATACAGGACGCCGCGCGCATCGCGTTGTACCTCGTATTCCACCTCCACCGCGTGGGTGGCGACGCCGCCGGAGTCGGAGCCTGCGGTGGGCTCCGTGAGGGCGAAGGCCGCGACCCGGCCGCAGGAGAGGCCCTGGAGGTAGCGTTGGTGGGCCGCCTTCTGCAGCTCGATCGCGGCGAGGGAGGAGATGATGCGCTCGCGCACGGCGGCGAGGTGGGTACGTGCGGCCTGCAGGCCTCCGGCGAAGCCAGCGAGGTCGCGGCGGCGGCCTGCCTGGGCGCCGCCGTAGAAGGCCATCAGGAAGTCGCCCGCCAGGTACTTGAGGACTCGCGTGTGGCGCAGGCGCTCATCCACCAAGGCGACAAGCGCCGTGGTGTCGCGGGTGAGCTTGCCCGGGTCGGGGTGGGAGAGGTCGGCGATGAGTCGGTCGAGGCGGTCCGCGATCTCCGTGAGGAGGGTGGGGTCGTTGGCGGCGCGGGCCAGCTCGCGCTCCGCCTCGGGGATCTCCTGGTGGAGCCCGAGGAGGACCGGCGTGGTGCCGATCGAGGTATTGGCCATGATCAGCAGACAGACCGACGGATCGATCTCGGTCATCACCTGCCAGTTGAGCAGGGCGTAGTCGGTCTTCTTCCAGCCGAGGCCGCCGTCCGCCTCGGGGACAATGGTCGCGTACCAGTTGCGCTCGGCGATCCACGCCACGTCGTCGTCGGGAAGGTGGTGGGTGGTGTCGAGGGTGCGGGCGTAATCGCCCTCGTGGCGCGACAGGTACCCTTCCTGGAGCTGGCCACGCACCTCACGCCAGCGCGCGGCGCGTTCGCTATCGCGCCACACCATCTCCGGCGTGAGGCACGGTAGGTCGGCGTCGCCGGGCCGGACCAGGAAGTCGGACGAGGCGTAGTGGCCGGTGCCGTGCAGGAAGTCGTCGAAGGTCGGACCGGCCTCCACTTGGATGAAGGGTGGACGCAGGAGGTCGGCGGTGGTGCTGTTCGCCACCCCCTCCTTGCGCAGCGCGCCGAGAGCCGCCTCGGCGCAGCGCAGGTGCCACGCCACCGCCTCGGCGTGGTTGCTGATGGCCCCATCGGCGAGGTACAGGGCCCAGTCGTCGAATAGGGCGAGGGTGGCGCCGGCGTAACCGCGCAGGAGGTGGCCCGAGTCGCCCGGCGCCTCCGGCAGAAAGGGATCGAGCTGCGTGCGCAGGCCGTCCCAGCGGCTGCGCGCAGCGGTGAAGGTCGGGTCGTCGACGTCCGGCGGTAGGGGGGGTGCCTTGCGTGTCGCCGGCACCCGTACCGCACTCCACAGGAAGCGCAGGGTCGCCGCGTCGCGGTAGAACTTGGCGATGGAGTCGTCCTCCGAGTAGGCGGTCCCACCAAAGACCTGGCCGGCGTTGTATGCGAAGGCGCCGCGGTTGGGGGAGAGGCAGTCGATGGCGTAGGCCATGGCGTGACCCGGGTCGGTCTCGCCGTTGTCGACGAGCTGGCGGGCCAGCGCCGAGAGGCCGGCGAGGCGCGCCTGACAGTCGGCGAGCATGGCCTTCACGGCCCCGAACTTGTCGATGCCGATCCGTCCAGCGTGGTCGCGGAAGCTCTCACCGAATTGCACGCGGCCGGCGGCGTACTCGCTCGCCCGGGCCGTGAGGTAACCACCGAACCCGGCGGCGAACGCGCAGGTGAGTCGGGCACAGCGCCGGGCGGCCCGCTTCACCGCCGGCGTGCGGCGCGGAGAGAAACGCTCGCCGGAGATCGGCGTGGGGAGGAAGCGGAGCTCGGCGAGGGAGGCGGTGCGTAGCCCGACAGGGTCGAGGGGGCGGCTCTCGTCCGCCTCGCCCAGGGGCAGGGCCGCGAAGCCGCCGTCGACCTGCACCACCACCCAGGTGGCCAGGGCCGTGGCGACGCCGCGCAGGGTGCCGCGGATACGGCGCTCGTTGCTTCCCTCCAGGATCTCCACGTCGGTCTCGCCCGGCACGGTAAGCCAGGTAGTGGCGGGCCACGGTTGTGGCCGCTCCCCCCAAAGGGCGAGGGCGAGGTGGTGGCTGGCCAGGGCCCAGGCGAGGCCCGGCTCTGCGGCGGCGGTGGTATGGATGAGATCCACCGGATCGACCGATTCCAGGTCTTGCGTCGCGACCCACTCGGCGATCCCCTCCTCGCCCTCCTCCAGCGCCTTGCGGCGGGCGATGGAGAGCGCGTCGCGCAGGGCCGTGACCGCGAGCGGAGCGCCGTCTCGCGGTGGGAAGACGGCAACCAGGGTTGGGGCATGCCGGCGCCGGGTGGGCAGGGCGGCCAGCGCCGTCGCGACGTGGTGCCTGCAGAGGCAGATCAGATCGGCGTCGGCCCAGAACAGCTTGTGGGTCGAGTGGTGGCGCTCCGCCTGCTCCAGCCAGTCGCGGCCCTGCTGCAGCCACGTCTCGGCGCCGAGTCCCTTGAGGGTGCCCTCCGCCGCCTGCCAGGCCGCGGCCACGCGTTCGAGCGCCTTCCGGAGATGGGCCTCGGCCGTGGCGTCGACCAGGCGTGGTGTCGCTTCCAGGCGCGCGTGAAATCCCTCGCACGCGGCGGTGACCACCACGAGGGTGTCGCGCGCCGTCGGGGTGAGTCCCTCGCCGAGGCGCCGAACCCACGCCGGCGGATCCGGCGTGTAGGGCCGCGGCACCTTGGCGGGCTTGGGCGGCCGCGTCGCCCGTTGGCGTGCCCAGAGCCGGGCGATTTCCCCGTGGACCGGATAGGTGGAGGAGTGGCGGGTGCGGCTCCAGTCGACCGCGTCCGTAGCCCGCCAGCACGATTCGCACTTGAGGCAGTTCTCGAAGTTCACCGACGCCTGGGGCTGTCCCACCCATTGCGGCGTGATCTCGTAGACCTGGGCCGGACAGATGCGCCACAACGACGAAGTGACGAAGGCCTCGGCCGCCTCGGCGTTACCGACCGGCGGCCAGAAGACGCGCATATGGGGCGTGGTGGCCTGCTGGTCGATGGTGGCGGTCTTGTCGGTCCAGGGCGTGTGCTCCGGCGTGGCGGTCGGATCGACGGTGAGGGCGGCTTCGCGGGTTTCTTTCAGGAGGCTGGCGGGGTCGCCCCAGAGACGGTCGAGGTCGACGCGGAGCAGCTTGTAGCGCACGCCGTCGGAGACGAGGCGCAGGGCGGCGAGGAGGAAGGCGCCCACCACCGCGAGGGGGATCAGCGCCAGATCGAGGAGGGAGAGACCGGAGAGGACCCGGGCGACGACCTTGGGCAGCTTCTTCTCCAGGGGCTGCTGGTCATTGGCGTAGAGCAGCGCGACCGCATCGGCCACCGCGCGCAGGCGGCGGCCGCCGCGCACCGTACCCGCCGCTGGTGGGCCGTTTACGCCGGCCGGCTGCCAGATGACCTGGCAGGTGAGATCGTCGTGGCCCCCGGGGAGGAGGTTGGCGACCCACTGCCCCATGTGGCGCCAAGAAAGACCGCGCAGGGCGGCGTTGACGAGGCCGAGGGCGGTAACCGACCGCCACATCCCCTCCACCACCCGCATGGCCCGTTTCCGCTGGACCAGCTCCTCGAAGACCCGCCCCAGTCCCCAGAGCCGCGCGGGCCAGCCCAGGGAGCGGTCAGACAGCAGGGTGCCTGCGCGCATCGCCCAGTCGATAGGGGTAGAGAAGAAGACCGGGGTCGACTCGATGTGGCCGGGCCAGCGGCGTAGCCAGTGGGCGTCGCGGTAGTAGGAGGAGGCGCGCACCGGCTCGGCATAGGCATTGGCGAGGGTCCCCTGATCCAGGCTCGCCCCGGCGCTGCGGGCGCTGATCACCGCGCGGGCGAAGGCTAGCCCCATGAACGTGGCGGGGCCGGTGAAGTTGGGGCAGGGAAAGTCGACGCCAATGCCGGTGGCGGCGCCGCCGATGGCGAGGCCGTGGTCCACCAGACGCGGCATCTCACGCGTGCCGCCGATGCGGATCAGCTTGGTGCCGAAGCCGACCAGCTCGGTATCGGCCAGATAGGGGGCGAGGGCCGGGAGGCCGCGTAGCCACTCCAGGAGACGGTGGTGATCGCCGCGCCAGTGTTCGTGGACCGCGTCCAGGGGCAGGACGTAGCCGAGGGCCAGGGTGTCACGGTTGGTATAGAGGAAGGCGCCAGCGTTGAGGCGGGTAGGGCGCCCGCCGACGATCGGGTTACGGACCAGGATCTCGTAGGCCGCGCCCTGGTTGGGGGCGAGGTGGAAGCGCTGCTCGATCTCCGCCGCTGGCAGGCTCAGCACCGCCTTCACCCCCTGGGCGAAGTGGGGCCGCGCCACTTCCTCGTAGCCCTCACGGCTAACCAGGTGCGATGCGTCACCCTCGGCGAGGAAGACCACGCCGGCATAGATGGGCCCCTCTTCAGTCATCACCCCCACGACTCGGTCGCCATCGCGAATCAGCGCGGTGGCGTGGACCCCGGACAGCACGGTAGCGCCCAGATCCTCCGCCGCCTCGGCGAGGTAGCGGTCGAACAATGGCCGCTGCACCGTGTAGCAGTGGTGGAAGAACTCCGCCCCCGCCGGCGCCAGGCCAATCAGGCCGACGCCGTCCGTGGCCATCAGGCCGCGGCGGAATACCGGTCGCTCCACCGGCGCGTGGTCGAGGATGGCCGGGCCGAAGGCATCGGCCGCCACCAGGTTCTCGCAGAAGTAGACCGCGCCCGACCAGTTCTCCGCCCCTGGGTGGCGCCCGCCCTCCAGGACCAGGGCGGGCACGCCGGCCCGGGCGAGGGCGGCGGCCGCGGTGATACCGGCGGGTCCGCCGCCGACGATCACCACGTCGGATTGGAGGGCCATGGTCTCTTTCCTTCCTGGGTGAGCTACCGGGGCAGGGTGCGGCGTGCAGCGCGCCCCGGCGATCGTTGGGCTGGCCACAGGGTTACACAGAACCGCGACGGGGAAAAACGGCGGCCATCCCCGTGTATCGGCGCGCGGGCGGATTGTTTTTAACGAATTCGCGACCCTTCGGCAGGGCGGCAGGGTCGCCCCACGGCGCTCTGCGGTGGATTCGAAAAAACGGGTCGCATGCGGATTATCTTGTTATCATAACGCATTGTTTTTTAAGTAGATGTTCTAACGCCGCGGCGGCGCGGCGCCGAAGACGTGGGCAGGAGGATGCAACTCCGCGCCCGCCCGGGCGCCTGAGAGCAGGAGGTCGCCATGCTCGATGGAATTCAATCGGCCCTCCATGGAGCCCGTGGGGCCGTTGCGCGTCAGAGCGAGGCCGCGCGTCACATTGCGCTGGTCGGTGCCGTCGGGATCGGCGCGGGCCAAGGGGACGACGATTCGACCACTCCGCCGGTGACGCCGGTGGAGGAGGACCACGAGGTGCGCAACGAGGTCGATGTGGAGCGCGAGGTGATGGAGCAGATTGCGGCTAGGCGCGACTTGGAGGCCAATGCCGCGGCGCTCAAGGCCCAGAAGAACGCCCAGGACCACCTCCTGGATCTCTTCGCGTAGGGGTGCTTCTGCGCCTGGCGGCGCGGGTCGCCGGTGCAACTGGCTCCTACCTTCTCACCGCCCATCGCGGGTCTGCCGATGATGGCGGCATGGCGGCGACGCGCGGGACTTCATGGGCGCCGGCAGATGCCGGCTTCGCCCTCATGGAGCTGATGATCGCGGTCGCGATGGTCGCGATCATGGCCGCGGCGATGGTGCCCAACATCGTGGGCCAGGTGGATCGCCGGCGGGAGCAGGCCACCCGAGAGGAGATGGCCACCCTCTATCGTGCGATCGTCGGTGACCCGGGAAAGGGAATCACCGGCTACCTGGCGGACATGGGACGGCCGCCGGCCAGCAACAGCCTACAGGAGCTGCTCACCCAGGGGAGTCAACCGGCCTACGCCCTCCGCACGGGTGCCGTGGGGATGGGGTGGGCCGGGCCGTACGTCGCCGGCGGCTTTCAGGGTGGTGACTGGCTGCGCGACGGCTGGAACCGCGCCTACCAGTTCAGCTCGGCCACCGGGCAGATCACCAGCGCGGGTCGTGATGGGAGCTACGGTACCGGCGATGATCTGGTGATGTCTGCCGATGCGATGCGCGTGAGCGGGGATCTGGCGGTCACCGTCGCGGCGGACAGTGCCCTCGTGCCCGGCAACGCCGTGGTCCTGGATGGGGACAAGGTGCGCGTCTACGCCTACTACTCCCTGTCCGGCGTCGAGACCTCGGTGGAGCTGACGTGGTCGAGTTACGCATTCCACACCTCTGGCTCCGCGCCGATTCCGCTCGGGTTTCATGCCATCCAAGCCGTGGGGCAGGACGATGGGAGCGGTGGAGACTACAGCGGCCGCACCACGGTAGTGACCGCGCCGCTCTACGGGGCGAGCGCTCACGTCGACCTCTACCTCAGCGAGTGACCGCGTGTGTCGGGAGAGCGCACTGTGAGGCCGGGCGAACGGTCCGGTCATCTCGATGGAGGCGGCGGGTGGCGGCCTTTTATTTTCCTCCAGGCCTCTGCCGATGGTTGGGGGACATGGGCAGCGATTCACTCATCGCCCCTCCAGCGAGTGGGCGCGCCTTCGCCTTCATCGAGCTCTTGATGGTGATCGCCGTGCTGGGGGTCCTGGCGAGCGCCCTGGTGCCCGAGATCGCCGTGCGGGTCGACAGCCATCGCGAGAGCACCACCCGTGCCGAGATGAAGCGGCTCGTGGTCGCGATTCGCGGTGACCGGCGCGGTCGTCAGGCGGGCTACCTCACGCATATGGGGCGACTCCCCGCCGGCAACCAGCTCGACGAGCTCGGCGTCCAGGGGAGCCAGGCCACCCACGCCATCGGTCTGGGGGGCGTGGGCATGGGATGGGCCGGGCCGTACATCTCGGTGGGCGTCGAGGGAGGAGATTGGCGACGCGATGGGTGGGACCGCCCCTACCAGTTCAGCTCCACGACGGGCCAGATCACCAGCGCCGGGCGTGACGGGAGCTTCGCAACAGATGACGACCTGGTGTTGCCCGACGAACCCATCCAGTACACGGGGTGGATGTCGGCGACGGTGCGCGCGGATGATGCCCTGGCGCCGGGCACGACCACTGCTCTGGACGCGACGACCGCACGCGCGTACGGCTACTACCCGGCCGACGGCGTGGAGACGGAACTGGAGCTGGTTTGGACCGGCGCGGCCTTCGCGTCGCCCGGCGGCCAGGAGATCCCGATGGGCGTACGCGCGATCCGGGTGATCGGCCAGGACGGGGGTGGGCTCGGCGATTACTCCGGCCGTGAGACGGTGGTGACCACCGCACTCCAGGCCGCCAACGTGGCCGTGGAGATCTACCTACCCGGTAATTCCCCGGCCGGCGGGAGCGGTGACAGTGACGACGACGGGGTAGCCGACGCAGGGGACGTGGCGCCCGCAAACCCGAACCTGTGCCGCGACGTGGATGGCGACGGGTGCGACGACTGCACCCACACCGGTGCCGATGGCAGTGGCGGCGATCCGGCGGATGACGGGCCCGACGCCGATGGCGATGGGGTCTGTGACGCGAGTGACGATACGGACGGGGACGGGGTCACGGACGCCAACGACATCTGCCCGGACACGCCGCCAGCTACTTCGGTGGACCCGGCGACGGGATGTTCGGTTGACCAGCTTGTCCCTTGCGCCGGGCCGTTCGGCTCATCCGAGCCGTGGCAGAACAAAGGTGAGTACGTCGCGTCTGTGGCCCAGACCGCGCAGGACTTTGTGGATCAGGGACTAATCACGCCGGCGGAGGAGAACGCCCTGATTGTGGCGGCCGCGCACTCCGACTGCGGCAACGGTCCGTGAGGGCGTGGGGTGGGTGGCCCAGGGTCATGCGGGCCGTGTCTCGATGGCCGGCTCCACAGGCGCCCCCTATCGAGGCATCCAGCGACCACGACCGCGCGATCCCAGCTCCGAGGGCCGCTGCCGATAAGGAATCAAGACAGGCGCAAGCCACGAGGCCCGACGGTCCGTTGGGCCGCCTTCGTATCCCCTCTGCAACCCCCTCTCACCCACAGAGCATGCCGGACCAGGAGCAACCGATGCCGAATACCACGACCCTCGACGGCCTGATTGCCCGGAGCTGCGAGATCCCCTCAGCGCCGCCGGTGGTGACGCAGCTCATGCAATTGATCTCCGATCCGACGGTTGGGGCGGAGGCGATCGGCGACGCCCTGAGCCACGACCCGACGCTGGTGGCGGAGCTGCTGCGGGTCGCCAACTCGCCCTTCTACGGGCGGCGCGGCAAGGTGAGCAACCTAGCGTCTGCGGTCATGGTGCTCGGCTTCCATGCCTTGCGGAATCTGGTGGTCGCCTTGTCGACGCGGGAGATCTATGGCTCGTTCGAGGGGTTGCCCAGGGTGCTCTGGGAACACGCCAACGCGGTGGGTGTGGTTGCCGGCGCCGTGGCCAAGCGGGTTGGCATGGTGTCGGTGGAGGACGCGTTCGCCGCGGGTCTGCTCCACGACCTGGGGATGTTGTTGTTGCACAAGAGCGACCCGGACCGGTACGCCGGGCTCCTCGCCGCGGCGCCACACCTGGAGGCGCTGGCCGAGGCGGAGCACCAGGAGTGGGGCTTCGACCACAGCGAGGTGGGCGCTGCGGTGGCCGTCCACTGGAGTCTGCCGGAGCGCATGGTGCAGGTGGTCGGTGCCGTCCACCACCTCGACCGGGTGGCGGAGGGGGGCGAGCCACTCCGGCGGCTGGCTGCCTGTGTCGTGCTCGCAGACGGCCTCTGTGCGGAGTTGGGTAAGGCCGCGCTGCCGGTACCGGACGGGTGGGATGGGAGCGAGGCCTTGCGGCTCCTAGACGGTCGGGTGGTGCTCGATGAGCTACGCCAGATCGCGGCGCAAAACTTACGCGCGGAGGCCGATGCGCCGATGTAGCACGCAATTCAGGAGGTCGTATGGATCTTTCTTATCGCCAACTCGGGTACGCGGGGAGCGCGTCCATGGATCGCTGCCATGGTGCGGTGCGCATCGACGCCGCGGAGGGGTTGGCGTTTCTGGCCACCAGCGCGGTCGTGATTGCGGCGCTGATCGCGACCCTCGTCGGGACGCAGCGGCAGATCGAGCAAGATTACCGCGCGGCGGCTGCGGACCTGCGCGGTAGTGCCGGTGAGGTCGAGTCGTTGGCCGCCGCCAGCGGCCTGCCGGCCGCTACGTCGCTGTACCCGGAAGAGCACCAGGCCGTCCCCGGAACGGGAATGCCCCCAGTTCTGGCAGACGGGGAGCGATAACCTGACTCGGCGCAGCGTGCGACCGGAAAGCAAGGAGAGGTAAGAGATGAAGCAACGATCCACCCGGCGACCCGTCATGGCCGGTCCGCGATCCGCGCGCCGCGGCTTCACCCTCATCGAGATCGTCATCGTGATCGCGGTGATCGCCATCCTTGCCGGGATCGCCACGCCGTCGATCGTGAAGAACATCCGTGATTCGCGGATCGCCCGTACCAAGGCCGATACCAAAGAGATCGCTTCCACCATCGCGTCGTTCTACACGGACGTGGGCCGGTGGCCGAGCACCGATGGCACCAACGACCTGGTCTATCTGGCCTCCGAGACCGGCGACATGCCCGCGGCCGGCACGGGGGTGACCGGCTGGACCGGCAATTCGGACACCTTCACGGATCAGCTCATCGACAACGACCCGAGTTATACCACGACCGGCGAGTTCGCCTGGCGCGGCCCCTACCAGACAGAGTTCGGCACCGACCCCTGGGGCAAGCGGCTCCTGTGCAACGTCGGCAGTCTAAGCGCCGGCAGCACCACGCCGGTATACGTCCTTTCGGCCGGGCCGGACGGCATCCTGCAGACGGATGTCGGGGCATTGCTGGCGGGAGACGACGTCGGTTTCCGCATACAGTAGGGGGGGCAGTGGGCCCACGCCCGGCGGCAACCGCAACCCACGGTAAGGTCCCACTCGCAGACGGGCCGGCGCTCCCCCTCGGCGAGCGGCTGGTCGAGGCCGGCCACCTCACCAAGTCACAGCTCGACGTCGCCCTCCGGGAGCAGCGCCGTACCGGCGATCTCCTGGGCAAGGTGCTCGTCAACCTCGGCTTCGTCACCGAGGAGGCGATCGAGACCACCCTCGCCCAGCAGGCGGGGAGCATCCGCCGTCGCCTCGAGTTTCTGGAGGTCGACCCGGCGGTGGTGCGGCGCGTCCCGGAGGAGATCGCCCGGCGCCACACCGTGTTGCCCCTGAGCCTGGAAAACGGCGTGTTGCAGGTGGCGATGGCCGACACCTTCGACGTGGTGGCCATTGGCGCGGTCGAGCACGCCACCGATCTGCCGGTGGACGTGGTCTCGGTGGCGCGGCGGGAGATCGAGATCGCCATCGATCGCTACTTCCACCGCGAATTCTCGCTGGAGGAGATCACCGAGGAGCTTCTGAGTTACCTCCGCCGCGATCAGGAGGCCGTCGAGCAGGGGACCGTCACCCCCCTGATCCGGCTGGTGGACCAGCTCCTGAGCGGGGCGATCGCAGATCGCGCCACCGACATCCACATCGAGCCCGAGGAGCGGGTGCTGCGGGTGCGGTATCGCAACGATGGGATGCTTCGCCAGGTTGCGGTGTTGCCCGCGCAGATCAGCCGCGGTGTGGTGGCACGGATCAAGATCCTCGCCGACCTCAACATCGCCGAGTGTCGGTTACCGCAGGATGGGCGGATCTCGATGGCGATCGCCGGGCGCAACGTGGACCTGCGGGTCTCGACCCTGCCCACGATCCACGGCGAGAACGTCGTGGTCCGCATCCTCGACCAGTCCGGCGTGGTGCTGTCGATGGACCAGCTCGGCCTCGGCCCCGACCATATGCGCCTGTTCGAGGACATGATCGCGCGGCCCAACGGCATCCTCCTGGTCACCGGCCCCACCGGCTCCGGCAAGACCACGACCCTATACACGGCGCTCAACAGCCTCAACTCGATGGAGCGCTCCATCGCCACCTTGGAAGACCCGGTCGAGTACCGGCTGCCGATTGTGCGCCAGACCCACGTCAACCCGATCGTCGGCATGACCTTCGCCGCCGGGCTGCGGGCCCTGCTGCGTCAGGACCCGGACGTGATCCTGGTGGGCGAGATGCGCGACCAGGAGACCGCCGAGCTGGCGGTACGGGCGGCCCTCACCGGCCATCTGGTCTTCTCCTCTCTGCACACCAACGACGCGGCCGGCGCGCTGCCGCGGATCATCGACATGGGTATCGCGCCGTATCTCGTCGCCTCGTCGGTGAACGGCGTCGTCGCCCAACGGCTGGTGCGCTTGATCTGCAACCACTGTAAGGAGCCGCACACGGTGGCGCGCGAGGAGCTCGCGCGCTTCGGTCTGGAGGATGCGGCGGGCTTCACCTTCTATCACGGCGCCGGGTGTGACGCCTGCCACGGCAGCGGCTACCGCGGCCGGGCCGCGCTCTTCGAGCTGCTGGTGGTGGACGACCGGATCCGCGAGCTGGTGCACGAGCAGGCGAGCAGCGCACGGATCCGCAAGGTGGCCGAGGAGACCGGCATGGCGTCGATGCGCCAGGACGGCATACAGAAGGCCCTGGTGGGGATGACCACCCTCGAGGAGGTCCTGCGGGTGACGTAGGGCTGTTCGCTATCTGCCAACCGCCAACCTCTAATGGCTAACCGCTAACCGTTAACGGCTAACCGCTAACCGCTGACATGCCCCACTTCCACTACCAGGCAACCTCGTTGGCCGGCCAGACCTGCGCGGGGGTCATGGACGCCGCCGACGAGGGCGAGCTGTACCAGCGGCTCCGGCAGGACGAGCTATTCCTCCTGGCGGCGCGACCGGCCAGAGCGCGGCGGCTGGACCGCTCCGTCCGCCTATCGCGCAAGGAGCGGCTGGAGATCAGCCACCATCTTGCCACGGTCCTGGCGGCCGGCATCGGCATCCTCACGGCCCTGGAAGATCTGGCGGAGCAGGTGGCCCCGCGCCACCGCCAGATGGGCTCCACCCTCGCCGATCGAGTGCGCGGTGGCGACAACCTGTCCGCGGCCATGGAGCTGTTTCCCGAGGCGTTTCCCGAAGCGTACGTCCGGGTGGTGGAGGCCGGGGAGGCGACCGGCAGCCTCGCGGAGCGGTTCCAGGATCTCGTGGCAGACCTGGAGTGGCAGATCGAGTTGCGCCGTCTGGTGCGCAGGGCGACGGTCTATCCGGTCACGGTGGTGGTGGCACTGGTCGGGCTGGTGACCCTGATCTTCACCTTCGTGGTGCCGAAGTTCGCGGAGGTCTTCGTCCAGGTCGGGGTCGATCTGCCGCTGCCGACGCGGGTGGTGATGGCGACCAGCCGGTTCATGGCCGACCACGCCGCGCTCCTCGGTGGCGGCGTCGCTGGGGTGATCCTCGGCGTGGGGGTGTTGCGCCGGTTTGCCCACGGGCGCTATCTGCTCGATCGCCTGCTGCTCGCGCTGCCCCTGCTCGGTGGCCTGCGGGCCAAGCTGGCGGTGGCCCTCGCCGCCCATTTGATTGGGCTCCTCTACCGTGCCGGGGTTGGCCTCTTGAAGGCGTTGCACATCGCCTCCGGGGTGGTGGCATCGCCGGTCTACCAGGCGGCCTTGCAACGCGCCGGCGAGCGCATCCGCGAGGGGTCGACCCTGTCCGAGGCCCTCGGCAGCAGCGCGTGTTTTCCCTCCCTCTTCCTGCGCATGGTGCAGGTGGGGGAGAGCACGGGCGATCTCGACGCGACCCTGGGACGGGTTAATCGCTACTACCGGGCCGAGGTGCCGCGCACGGTGGAGACGACCCTGGCGGTGCTCCAGCCCGTCTTGCTGGCCGTTCTCGGGGCAGTGGTCGCGGGCGTGGCCTTGTCGGTGTTCCTCCCGATGTACCGGATGATGGAGGTGATCGAGTGACGGCGGTCTCCCTGCGGTGGCTCGGGCGCGGGGTGCGGCGTCACCGGGCCATGCCCCCCCTGAGCGTGGTGGTGGCCGCCGGCCGCGGGCTGGTGGTGGAGATCGAGCACGGCGAGGCTGGCCTGCGACCTCGCCGCGCCGCGCCATTCTCGTTCGCCAAGGAGGATCTCGGGACCCTCCAGAGCGCCCTGCGCCAGGTGCTCGCTGCAGGCGGTTGGCGTGGCCGGCAGGTGGCCTTTGGCTTGAGTGGCGACTGGATCCGGCAGGGGGTCGTGGAGGTGCCGGCCCTGCCCAAGGCCAAGTTGGATCCGGTGCTGGCGCACGAGGCCGCGGCCCTGGCAGGGGTGACCGACGATGCGGCGCCGATCACCGGCTATACCTGGGGATACCAGTGCTACCCGTCGGCGACCCGAACCCGTCACGTGCTCCTCGCCGTGGCCGATCGACAGCTCATCGCCGCGGTGACCGCCGCGGCGGCGAACGCCGGCTTCACGCCGGTGCGCGCCACGACCCTCGATCTTGCCGGCCTGCGGCGCCTCATGCAGCACGATGCCATGGTCGGGGGAGGGATGGTGGCGCAGGTCGCCGTCGACGCGGAGGAGACGTCGTTCTGCGTGTTCGAGGGTGAGCGGCTGGTCTTCCACCGCATCCTCCTGCGCGGTTTTCGCTCCCGGGAGAGCGAGTCGGGCGACCTCGGTCCAGAGGAGCGGCTCGCCCTCCAACGACTGTCGCAGGAGCTGCAGCGGACTGCCCTCTACGTCAAACGGGAGACGCGTCAGGCGATCGATCTCTTGGTGATCGGGGGGATCCCCCGCGCCGCCGCTGCGGCCCGCCAGGTGCTCGCGGAGCACCTGCGGCTGCCCGTCGCCTGGGAGAGCTTGCCGCCCGACGGCTTGCAGGCGGAGGACGCGTCCGAGGTGCTCTACCTGGCGGCGCTCGGGGTCGCCCTCCCCGGCGGTTGCCCGGAGAGCCTCGATCTTCTGCCGCGTCGCTCCTTCGACGAACGCCACCCGTCGGTGGGCTGGCTGGCGGTGGCGGCGGGGGTGTTGCTCTGGGCCGGCGCCGCCATGTGGGCCGCGCCGCGCCTGGCGACGGCCGGCGATCGAACCGATGCAGTGGCGGCGGAGGTCGCGGCGCTGATGGTACGGGCGCAGCCAGCGGTGCATACCGTCGACGCCCGCTATCAGCGGCTGCAAGGCGAGCGTGAAGAGATCGCACACTACCTGCAGGCCCTGGAGCGAGGCCACAGGGGGCTGACGCCGACCGCGGCCATGGCGGTGCTTGGCGACGGTCTGCCGCGGGACGTGGTCTTGCTCGACGGCCTGCTAGAGATGGATCGGGATGGCTGGCGATGCGCCCTGCGCGGCGCCGTGGTGGCCGGCGACCGGGGCGCCGCGGCGCGGGCCTACGAGGGCCTGCTCGGACATCTGGAGGGTTCGCACTATGTTCACGTCAAGATGGCCAATCGTGAGCGCATTCCGCCCACCAGCAGTCATTCGGGTCAAGTAGCGTTGGTCCGGGACAGCCGCGGCGGATCGCTCCATCCGTTCGAGCTGACCTGCCGGCTCGTCGTGCCGGAGGGGGGGTGATGGTTGCGGCAAGCGCGCGCTCGCGCCGCCGCCGGTGGCCGCGGATGGTCTGTGCCATCGCGATTCCGCTATCGCTGGGCGCCGCGTCCTACGGGCTTGGAGTTGCGCCGCCGTTGCGGGATAGGGACGAGACCATCGACGCGTGCCGTCTCGCCGCCGGCCGGCTGCACACTGCGGTGGCACGCGGTCGTGAGGTGGCCGACGCCGACATCGCCGATGTGGCGCAGGACGTCGCGTGGATCCGAAACCGCGTCCCGAGCACGTCGACCCCGGCGGTCTTCGTGGAGGAGCTTGGTGAGCTGATTCGGGAGCTAGGAATCGGCCGCTTTGAGTACCACAGCGGTGCCATGGCGATGGTGGCCGACACCGGCTATCGGGTCGATCCGATCGACGTGCGCGTGGTCGCACCCTATCGCTTGCTTCTTGCGCTGTGGGCGCGACTGGAGGCTCTGGACCGGCCCATCCTATGCCGGAACATGCACCTCCGGCGCTACGGCGATGCGGTCGCCGCGACCTTCGCCATCGAGCTCTTTTCCCGGCCATCGGCGTTGGCCGGCGATGCGCGGCGCGACGGAGGCACGGGATGAGCGCCATTCCTCGGCCGGTGTGGATCGCGCTGCTGCTCGTCATGGCGGCGGTGGCGGTGGTGCGCAACGTCGTGTTCTTCACCAGGCACGGCACGAGCGGTCCAAGCGTCGTCGTCGATGACGCCAGTGACGGTACCATTTTAGGGCCGATCGTCGCTGCGGGTCAGTCAGAGGCCGTCGTCGATCGGACCCCATTGCCGGCGAGACCACCGGAGCAGCGACTCGCAGGACTACGAACGCCGCCGGTGTTCGCCGGCGATCGCACCGTCATACGTGACCCGTTCCATCTCCCGCCTCGCCCCGCCTCACCGTCCGTGCGCAAGCACCCCGTTTCCTGGCCAGCGCCCGTGGGGCCAGAGGTGCGCATCGTCCTGATCTCCGGCCAGCGCCAGGTGGCGATGGTCGACTCGCAGATCGTGGCCCCGGGTGACGTGATCGGCGGGAGGCGGGTGGCGGAGATCACCGCCGACGGCCTGCGCCTGACCGGCCGCGATGGGGAGACGCGGATTGAGTTGTCGCCCCTACAGACCGATCTAGCTAACGATGAGCTACCTTGAAGCCATACGAGCACAATGGGAGCAAGGTCTCGGCGCGTTGCTGGTGTCGGTCACGATGGTCGGGTGCGCTCACGCCCCTGTCACACCGGTAGGGTCGGCGCTGGCGATTGTCCCCAAGGTCGACACACAGGCGCTGCAGGTGATCGACGTCGTCGAGGTGGCGCCGTCACCGGAGCCGGAGCGGTTTTCACTCGCGGTGCGCGATGCGGACCTCGCGGAGGTCCTGATGGTCCTGGCAAAGGACGCCTCATTCTCCCTGACATTGTCGCCTGATGTGCACGGTCGGGTCACGGCGGATCTCAAGGAGGTGACCCTTGCCGAGGCCCTCGATGCGCTGCTGGAACCCCTCGGCCTCGACTACCGCATCGACGGAGAGCGCGTCCACGTGTCTCCTCCCGGAGTCACCACCCGCGCCTTCCACCTCGACTATCTGAATGCGAAGCGGGGTGGCAACACCGCGCTGACCATCAGCGCCGGGGCGGGTGATGGTAGGGGCGTGGGCGGACACGCGAGCTCCTCCATCAGTCGCAGCGTCGACGTCGACCTCTGGGAGGAGGTTGTCAACGGCCTGCAGATGGTGATCGCCGCCGGTGACGGCGAGACGGCCGCCCAGGTGGTGATCAACCGCCAGGCCGGAACGATCCTGGTAACCGCGGATAGCGCCGTGATGCGCCGCGTGGCGGACTATCTGGACGAGGTCCAAGGGGCGATCGCCCGGCAGGTGATGATCGAGGCGAAGATCGTCGAGGTGCAGCTCGCCGATGGCTATGAGATGGGGGTGGACTGGGCCGCAATCCCCAGCGTGGTTGGTGGGCTCACCGGCAGCCTCTCGGGCGGGATCGCCGATAGTCTCGCCCTCCAACCTACCCTCAAGCAGGCGCTGGGTGGGACCAACAACGCCTTCCGGTTCGGCGCGACCTCCCATGACCTCGCCTTTCTCCTCGACGCGATCGCCACCCAGGGACAGGTACGGGTCCTGTCGAGCCCGCGCATCGCGGCGCTCAACAACCAGCCCGCGGTGATCAAGGTGGCGCAGGAGCAGACCTTCTTCTCCAGGGACCGGCAGACGAATGTCGCCGCCGGAGTGCAGCAGGACAGTTTCACCGTCGACAAGGAGAAGTTCACGATCGGAATCGTTCTCGACATCCTGCCGCGCATCGCGGCGGACGGCACGGTGGTGATGAATGTCCATCCGAGCATCACGGAGTTCGTCGAGGAGAAAGTCTTCCCGCCGGGCGCCATCGGTGATGCTGTGCTCGCCAACGCACCGGTCCTCGACGTGCGCGAGCTGGATACGGTGGTGCGCTTGAGTGACGGCGAGACCCTGGTGATCGCCGGTCTGATGCGCCAGGAGGAGCGCGAGCAGCTCAGCTCGGTGCCGGTTCTGGGCGGAATTCCCTTTCTCGGGGCCTTGTTCCGCAACACCCACCAGCAGCGCCGCAATTCGGAGCTGGTAATCTTCCTCACACCGCACGTCGTGGACGAGGCGAGCGACATCGCCATGGCTTCGCCGCTCAGCGAGCGCGCTCCCACCTACCACCTGGGTGGCAAGGCGACCCGCTTCGGCGTGTCGGCGGAGACCGATTTCCGCGGGTGGCGTTGATGGCGATCAGGAGACCGATCGGCGCGCGGCAAAGGCACGCTGTGGTGGGGCTGATGGTGGCCGGGTGGTTGACGGTGGGCGGCGTGGCCGTGGCCCACGCAGGGAGTGTGGCGGGCGACCTGGATAAGTTGGTCGAGGAGCTGCAGGTGGGAGGGCGTTCGGGATACGAAGTATTCCCGCCGTTACCCCCGTCCCGTGCCATCGAGCCGCGGGAGGTCCGCCGTGCGCCGATGCCGCAGTCGCATCGCACCTCGGCGGACAAAATCACGACTCGCGCGCAGCAGTCTGTCGCGACGAGCGGCAACGGCGGCGCGCAAGCCACTCCATCGCTGATCCGTGCCGTCGTGCACAAGCACGGTGGACAGAGCGGCACGCAGGCCTTGGCGAGTGACCTTATTCTGCGTGGCACCGAGGCCCTGCACGAGGGCGCTATCGAGCGCGCGGTACGTCTCCTGGTCGAGGGGGTACGGCTCGATCCCGCCCAGGCGCGCGGCCATACCAATCTCGGCGCGGCATGGCTCCGGGCTGGCCATCCGCAGGAGGCGGCGGCGAGCCTGGAAACGGCGGTCGCCCTCGATCCCGATCAGGCAGCGGCGTGGAACAACCTGGCCCTCGCCGAGTGGCGGAACGGATCCTCGGACCTCGCCCGGGAGCATTTCCTGCGGGCCGTGGCGAAAGATCCCGCTTCGGGCTCGGCTCTGGTGAACCTCGGGCTCCTGCAATCCCAGGAGGGGGATCCGGAGGCCGCGCTGTTCACCCTGCGCCGCGCCCTGACGTGCGCCTACGTCCCCGCCAAGGCCCATTTGCAGTTGGCGCTGCTCTTGAATGGCGCGGGACGGGTTGCCGAAGCTGCCTCGCAGTTGGAGATCTACCTTGCGACCGCGGGGCCCAATGATGCGGCCCTGGCGGCGCGTCTCCACCCGCACCTGGCGGCATGGCGGGCACAAACGACCCGCCCGCCACTTCCCGCGCCCCTGGCGAGCGAAGAGTGACCACGCGACGGCCCTGGCAGGCAGGGTCAGACGAGCTGCAACTCCTCACGTGCCTTCTCCAGCACGTGGTCCAGCTCCCCCTTCAGCCGTTCCACCTCGGCCTCAAGCTCCTCGAGGTCGCCACACTCCCGGCAGATGAGGTTGTAACCCTGAGCGTCGACGTGGACGGGGTTCACGTAGATGGTCGCCCGCGGGGAGGACCAGGCGTCGTCTTCATGACGCCGGGCGATCAGTAAGTGGAGATTGTGAGTCATGGCACGTTCCTCTCAGGTGGCCTTTGACAAAAGTATAGCCGGCGAGAGGGGCGGTGTTGGACGCGGCGACATGGCCTCGTGTCGCGCGTGGCTCCTACGGAGCCGAACGTGGCGTGATCCCGGTGGACGGGACGCGGCGGACTCGCCCCTACCCTGTGAGTATCGCGATCAGCCGCGGCAGGTGAGCGGAGAGTTCGGACCGGGCGACTACCTTGTCGGCGCCGAGGGCGAGCGCACGGCGAATGCCATCCACGTTGCCGTGGTTGGTGTAGGCGAGAATTTTCACCGGTGGACCGGTCTCGCCCTTGAGCCGCTCGATGAGCTGCATTGCATCGAGGCCGCGATGGTCGAGGTCGAGCACCAGGCAGGCAGGCGGGCCCTGCACCAGCGCCGTGGCGATCTCCTCTGCACTTCTCGTCTTCACCACCGCGTAACCGAGCGGCTTGAGGGTAGCGTCGACCTTGGCGGCGAAAAACAGGTCGGAGATAGCGGTCAGAACGTGGGAGGTGGACATCGGCGGACGCCAATTGAGAGGTCCTCCACGCTACGTGTGGCCCTCGATCAACACAAGGTAGGGCCGTAAGTCCATATTCGTCGGTTCCTCCCCGGGCCGAGTGTGCGGAGCGGGAAGCCGACGGCGTGCAGGGGGTCGTTTGGGGCAGGGTGGGTCGAGATGGGGGTGGGTGGCCGCGCGGGTGGGCTGATTGCGGCCGTCGCAGGCGGCGGAGCACGCTTCGTTTTCCGCGTTGGGACGGACTTCGCCGCAGGCCGTTGGGTCCGGCGCCGAGAGGGGGCAGGCGGTGAGGTGCGGCAGGAGGCGGTTACGAGGGCGCCCAGGCGGCCAGCCACCGGCGCGCCTGCACGAAGGCCTCGGCCCAGGGGAGGTGGGCGGCGAGCTT